>JACKQG010000574.1_pt1 | contig 53408 bp, 55 predicted proteins | sample 8237621 | NCBI WGS metagenome assembly JACKQG01 (sample SAMN15677084, study PRJNA649215) | marine metagenome | biome: marine; feature: Black Sea; material: saline water; isolation source: suspended particulate matter (SPM) from the Black Sea western gyre | collected 2013-06-09/2013-06-10 | depth... | reverse complement strand
GCCAAGCGAAGGCGTGCGTCGGCGCACGGGCAGACTCTAAACATATAGCAAGAACAAAGCCCGCCACGAGCAGTAGAAAAACACCGTGTTTTTTATTCTGTACACTCGGGGGCTGTGGCTCCACTGCCATGATTTCATCATACTGTTATTCTGTACAATTCACTGTATGTTTGGCTCGTCAAAGTACGATACAACAATCAAGGAACAAATAACATGAATGATCGACTAGATAAACTTGAACAAGAACTCACTGCAATGAAGCGCTCGACACGAAGATGGAGAAGCGCAACTGCGTTCTTACTCGTTGGAGCAGGCTTATTTGCTGCCGATGCAGTTGGTCCAACTGTGATCGACCATTTAGTCGTTCGAAAACTTGATGTGATAACTGATGATGGGCAGTCAGTATTGTCACTTGCGCAGACTGATACGGGTGGTCAAATTGATCTGTACGCTGGCGACGGAACAAATCTGCTTCGCTTGGGAACAAATGAAAGCGGCGGCGATATGGCACTCTGGAATCGAAACGGAACAAGCGTTGCTGGGATGTGGTCAAGTGATGATGGCGGTGTTTTTTCACTTTGGGATGAAAATGGGTTGGAAAACGCACGTGTTTCTTCAGGTGCATTGTCTTTAAGTTCGTCTCTTTCAGTGAACAATAGTTCTGGTGTGCCTGTATTTGCTGTTGCAAGTGATGACTCGGGTGATGGGCGTATGCAAGTTGTTGATCACGATGGAAACCTAGTCTTTGATGTACGAACAATTCCGGGTGTTGGTGGCGCGCTCCTGCTTAAAACCGTTGAAGGAAAACGTGTTGTGATGCTTGCGGCAACGAGTGAAGGCGGGAGTCTGAATTTAATGAATGCACGCGGTGTCCCAGTTGTGCTTGCGTCAACTTCGGATAATTATGGTGGTGCAATTTCGATTGCGAATGAGCGTGGCATGAATGTAATCACTGTAAAGGCTGATAGCGAACATCGCGGTGCTTTAGATATCAATGATGCGGATGGTAATGGCACACGGCGAATCCGACCACTTCGTGGTTACTCGCCGTAATTTTCTTTGATTTCGACTGTTCCGTCGTCTGATTCAATGGCAACTTCAAGTTCAACCAACGCTGCGAGTGCAGCCATTTGTTCTGCTTGTTTTTTCGATGCTGCCCAGCGAGATCCGAAGCGGCGGCCGTTGAGATCGACAGTCACTTCAAAACACTTTGCGTGATCTGGGCCTTTTTCATCGAGGACCACGTATATGGGAGCAACGCCTTGGCTTTTTTGTCCAAATTGCTGCAAAATAGATTTGTAATTTTCTTGATGGGTAGATTGGGCGGCGGATTCGATCCTTTCGCTCATCGTTTGAAGAACAAATATTTTTGCTTTATCGAAGCCACCATCAAGGTAAATCGCTCCGATGAGTGCTTCAAATGCTGCGCCGGTGACTGAACTAGGAATTTGTTTTTGCGTGTTCATTCCCTTGCCAACGCGAAGGACGCGGGCAATTTCCAATTCATCGGCGACTTCAGAACAGACTTTTCTGCTCACAACTGAGGATTTGACCTTAGTCATGTCACCTTCTTCGAATTCTGGAAAACGGTCGTAAGTTTCGCTACAAACGACAAATCCGAGGACTGCATCGCCGAGAAATTCGAGGCGTTCGTTTGACTCGCTTCGCTGATCAACGGCTGAGGAATGGGATAGCGCTTGCTCAAGAAGAGCGGGGTCTTTGAATTTGTAGCCGGCAATCGACTCTGCTGCGTCAGTCCAATCTGTATCCATAGGTGGTCTAGTGGCATTCTATCGCCCTTTGCTTGGCAATTGGTTGAATGTACTTGCTAGTACTCGCGATGTAGGCTATATTACGCGGCTCGACTAAAGGATTTACCCAATGGCTATTCATTACCCAAGACGTACAAGTAAGGTTAAACGAGCTCGCTCTATCGGATTTCGTGCTCGGATGAAAACCAAAAATGGTCGCAAGATCATTTCACGCCAACGCCGTATTGGGCGTAAAGTCAGCTAATCCCATTTTTTAAGTATACCCAAGGCTCGCCTCCGGCGAGCCTTTTTTTTTACCCCATTTAATTGACTCCGAGTCAATTAAATTTTAAATGAATTAATTGACTCGGAGTTAATTATTACATTTTTGAAAAAAATGACTCGGAGTCAATTTTTTTGCACGCCTTTTGGCGTCATTTGCAAGAATTTTCAAATTTGCCCTGATAATAGATGCATGACGAAACCAAGACCTAATTATTCAAACCAAGTTGTACACGCAATGAATCGAAGAGTTGATCGGCAAACGTTGTTCTACTCAGATAATGATTACAAGGACTTTATCGATATTTTCGAAGATGCAGTGTATAGATTTGACATGCGCGTATTAGAGTGGGTACTCATGCCAAACCACTGGCATATGCTTCTCTGGCCAGAACGAGACAAGCAATTATCCTTTTTTATAAAGTTTCTAGCAGAAACTCACGCTAGGCATTGGCGAGCGAAAACAGATACCGTTGGACAAGGCGCTGTCTATCAAGGCAGATACAAGGCATTCCCCGTAGGACCTGGAAAACATCTAAATAGGCTTCGTAACTATTTAGCGATGAATCCTGTAATGGCAAATCTTGTCGAAGAATCTATCGATTGGAGATGGGGAACTGCAAACAGAGTCAAGAATATTGATGTATTCCATGCAATACCACTCTACGATGGACCTGGCGCCCCTCCTCTAGATTTGAAGAGTCTGTTGACAAAGCCATTGGCTTTAAGTGAGCTCGAAACCAAAATACTTGCAAACTCAATGACAAAGGGGACTCCTTATGGGAACGAACAATGGATCGCGAGAATAGTTGAGAAACTTAAACTAGAACATACAAATAGAAAACGCGGGAGACCACCTAAATCTAAATAGTATTTGTCCCATACTATTTTTTATTTTCTCAAAATTTAATTGACTCGGAGTCAATTAAATTTTGAATGAATTAAATGACTCGGAGTCAATTAAAAATAATTGATAAAAATGCACTCGGAGTCAATTAAAGTTGGGAGGTGAAGTTGCTTGGTGTAGGAGTTGTTTTTTTGTTGATTCAAGATCACCAGAAGTTTCGACCCCACACGTCGCAATCATCGCGTATTCAGGCAACCGTTGATACATCACCTCAAGGTCACCCCCAGAAAGTACAGGACGGTCGTCTGCACCCGAAAGTCGCTCAGTAATTACTGACGAACTCGCCCAGAGGTGAATCACCATAGGCACAGTCAGCAACCGTTTACCAATGACATCCACCATCGGTGCCCCACCGCCAAGCGCCACAACGCAATCTAATTCAAGCAATGGAGGTATCACCGCGCGCTCCGCTGCACGCCATCCTTCTTCTCCGATTGACGACCAAACTTCGGTCACACTCTTCATACCAAGATATTCCAACACTTTTTCATCAGTATCCACAAAAGGAACACCAAGTTCTTCAGCAAGCCACTCCCCTAGCGTGCTCTTCCCCGTCCCTCTATATCCAATCAAAGCAATAGTCGACATCGACCTATGGTAGACTCGCAACACAATGTCTGCTGAAAAACTAACAATTCTCAAAGGCGAAGCCGAAGTTCCAATCAATGGGCTTATTGGCAAAAAAATTGCCCTTATCGGCTACGGCAACCAAGGCAGATCTCACGCACTCAACCTCCGTGACAGTGAAATTGAGGTCGTGATTGCTACCCGAAATGTAGATAAAGCCACAGCTGAACATTTCAAGGTTGTGCCAAACGCTGAAGCCGCCCTTGCAGACCTCATCATCATCGCCCTGCCAGATGAAATCCAAGGTGATTTCTTCCAAACTGAAATGCTCCCCAACCTCAACCCAAACGCAGTCCTTGGTTTCATCCACGGATTTGCGATCAGATTCAAACAAATCATCCCACCCCCTGGGGTCGGCGTCGTCATGGTCGCCCCAAAAGGGCCGGGCGTTACTGTACGGCAACGATTTCTCGAAAATACAGGCGTCCCCGCACTTCTTGCCGTGGAGCGAGAAAACACGACAAATACTGCCCGTTCCATCGCCCTCGCTTGGGCCGCTGGCATCGGAGCAGGAAGAACCGCTGTCATCGAATCCACATTCGCGGATGAAACTGAAACCGATCTCTTCGGCGAACAAGCAATAATTGTCGGGGGGCTCGCCGCCCTCGTCCGCGCTGCATACGAAACGCTCGTAGACGCTGGATATCCACCAGAACTTGCCTACATTGAATGCTGCCACGAAGTAAAACAAGTTGCAGACATTATTCACGAAAATGGCATGGGCGAAATGATGGCAGCAATCAGCAATACTGCCGAAATGGGCGCGTACGAAGCAATGGACCTTCTTGACGACGAACATCTCCGCTCACACTTCCGTACGATTCTAACAGACGTTCAAAATGGCGCATTTGCCAAACGTCTTGTAGATAAAACAATCAAAAGCAAGAGAGAGGAACTCGGCAACCATGAGATTGACAAAATTGGCAAGGAAATCAGAAGACTCATGCACCCCAAGACCGATTGACTCTTGATGGACATTTTTCAAGCAATCATTCTAGGTATCGTTGAGGGAATTACTGAATACCTCCCGATTAGTTCCACTGGGCATTTGATTCTGACACAAAGTTGGATGGGGCTCAGCGGCGAAGCAAACAACGCATACTCAATCGTGATCCAAGGGGGTGCAATTCTTGCCGTCCTCGGTTTGTATAGAAAGCGCGTACTCACGATGATCCAAGGATTTCTTGGAAAACACGCTGAGGGGTTAAAACTTGCGATCAATCTCATCATTGCATTTATCCCCGCAGCAATACTTGGACCACTCTTCGATGACAAAATTGAAGCGTTACTTTTTCATCCAACACCCGTCGTACTTGCCCTTGGAATTGGCGGAGTTCTAATGCTCTTCGCAGCGAAGTGGCAACGGAATGCATACCATGAAGGAACAGATAGTAAAAGTTTTATCGACATTGCACATCTGACTTGGAAAAAAGCACTCATCATCGGACTACTGCAATGCATTGCGATGGTACCGGGCACAAGTCGTTCGATGATGACAATCGTCGGTGGCATGGCTGTGGGCATGAAACCAAAGCACGCTGCGGAATTTAGTTTTCTTCTGGGGTTACCGACACTTGGTGGTGCAACTGTTTTTAAATTGTTCAAAAACAGTGACGCACTTGCAACACTCGACTATACATCGATGATCGTCGGCATTGTTGTTTCGTTTATCGCCGCTGCAATTGCAATCAAATGGCTCGTTGCATATTTATCAAAACATGGTCTCGCACTTTTTGGTTGGTACCGAATTGCACTTGCAATTGTTTTTGCAATTGGTATATACGGCGGCTATTTCACGTTCGGAAACAATGCTTCAAGCACTTCAACTGGTGGAGAAGAAATTTCTTCAACCGCTGTGCCTGTCACTTTCAAAAATGACCATTGCCCAGCATTACCTGTTGCTGACCATGTCGAGTTCTCGAGCATCACAGGTCCAACAACCGTTTGCCAGTGGCCCGACGTGAGCACTTGATCACCTTGCATCAATGACCATTGCATTCCATCAATATCTCCCCCAATTGATGCTTTCCAATAAATATTTCCAACTCCTGAGAAATTCAAATTCCTAGGAAAGAGGGTTCCCCCGAGTGCCCATGCCAACAATCCAGCCATCACAAAGAAGATGCCTGCTTTAATTAGTAACGATCGAAAACCAAGTGCGAGTTGTCCCATAGACTTATATTTTACAGCGAAAGCCTGGCAGCGAGTTGCTCCTCATCCCACACCTCGATACCTAAATCATTCGCCTTTTTCAATTTAGAACCCGCACTTTCACCTGCGATAACAACGTCTGTTTTTTTTGAGACCGAACCAGTTACTTTTGCGCCTCGTTTCTCAAGTTCTTCTGTTAATGCCTTGCGTTCCCATTGTGCAAGCGTGCCTGTAATTACCATTGTTTTGTTAGCAAAAGCAGGATCAACAGTAGCATTTTGTTCTTGGGATAACACAACGCCAACTTCGGCAAGCTTGTGAAACAACTCTTGACCTTGTTTTGAATGAATCGCTTTGTGCAATGTTTCAGCGGTGATCAAACCGAAATCATGGAGGGAAACAAAATCATCTACGGTCGCTTGTTGAAGCAAATCCAAATTTGAATAAACCCGCGCAATTGTTTTTGCAGTCGCTCGGCCAACTAACCGTATACCAACCCCTGACAACACCCGAGCAAGTCCGCGCGTTTTACTATCTTCAATTGCATCTACAAGAGCAACTGCTGATTTTTCTGCAAACCCCTCAAGCGGCAACAAATCATCTTTAGTCAATGTATACAAATCCGCAAAGTGATGAACCAAACCAGCGTCAACAAGCTGGTCAACAACTTTCTCGCCAAGGCCATCAATGTCCATCTGATCTCTTGCTGCGAACCACTTTACTTTCTCTCGAAATTGCGCGGGACATTCCGGATTTACGCAGTACAGTTTTGGGCCTTCCTTTTCAACGGGGCCTTCACAAACAGGGCACATCACTGGAGGTGCAGTTTTCTCTTGTGCGCCATCACGCGCACTCGGAATTGAACTGACAACTTGTGGAATAATTTCGCCAGCTTTTTCAACTACAACCAAATCTCCAACACGAATATCCTTGCGGTGAATTTCATCAATATTATGTAACGTTGCGTGTTGCACAGTTGTTCCCGCGAGAAAAATTGGATTCATTGTCGCTCGAGGTGTCAACGTTCCGTTCTTTCCAACTTGCCAATCAACTTTCGTCAGAAGCGTTTTTCCTTGCTCAGCAGGATACTTAAACGCAATGCACCACCTTGGAGATTTTGCAGTGGATCCAAGTTTAGTTTGGCTACCAAAAGAATCTACACGAATTACCATCCCGTCAATACCAAAACCAAGATCGTTTTTCTGTTCCTCGAACGATTCAACTGCCTCTGTAATTTGCTGGGCTGAATGACAAACAACAAGTTGATCTGCAACAGGAATACCTAACTTTTTAACCGCTGCTACAAACTCATGCCACGTGTCTGGTTCATCATTCCAATTGACCTCTCCTCGTCCATGGCAAAGAAATGCTAGGTTTCTCTCAGAAACTGTTTTTGGGTCCAAACTTTTCAGCGTCCCAGCAGTCGCATTTCGAGCATTTGCAAAAAGTTGATCACCTTGTGCCTTCCGCTCTTCGTTGATCTTGTCAAAACTTGCATTGGGCATATATATTTCGCCGCGCACTTCAATAACCGCCGGAATGAATTCCCCGCGTAACCGAAGTGGAACGGATCGAATGCTCCGTACTTGGGCAGTTACATCATCGCCCCGCTCACCATCTCCACGAGTAATTGCTTGCAGAAGGACCCCGTCTTCATAACGAAGTGAAATAGCAACGCCATCAATTTTTGGATCGCACGTACAAATTGGTGGTTCACTGAGCAAATCACACATTCGATCGTACCAACCACAGATATCTTCAACTGTATATGTGTTGTCAATAGATTGCATTGGAATCCGATGCGCAACACTTTCAAATGCAGAAATCGGCTCCCCCCCTACACGCTGAGAAGGACTTGTTTTGTCGAAGTGCTCCGGGTGAGTTTCCTCTAAATCAATAAGCTCTCGCAAGAGTTTGTCATATTCAGAATCAGGCATAAGTGGATCCGCATCGACGTAATACGCATAATTTGCTCCATCAAGGAGTTTTCTCAGTTCTGGTATTCGATCAGCTGATTCCATATGTGAACAGGATAATGTCAGCAACCAAACCCTGCCGATGAAAGAGATGTGCACGTTGCAAGAATAGCTCTTTTCTTCCTTTGTTTCATTGCACAAGTTGCCGCTGCTAGCTTACAGTCGACTGTTGAGAAGATCGTTCATAGTGCCAAACTCGGTGGTGGGACTGCCTCAGTTTGTTTGATTGACACGCAAACAGGTGAGATTCTTGTTGATATAAACAGTTCCAAACAAATGATACCCGCGAGCAACCAAAAACTGCTCACCTCTGGGGCAGCGCTGCATATTCTTGGACCCGAATTCCAGTTTGAAACAAAGGTGCTTTGGAATGAGCACACTCAAACGCTCACTATCATCGGAGATGGCGATCCAACAATTGGAGATCCTTCCCTACTTGGTGTCAAAGACTGGACAACCGAAAACCAAGCACTCAAAATGGAACTCGCACCTTGGATTGCTGCAATAAAGAATGCTGGAATCGAAACAATCAAAATGTTAGTTGTTGATGATAGAATTTTTGATCAATCTTTTGTGCACCCCTCTTGGCCTGCAGATCAAATCAACAATTGGTACTGCGCTCAAGTTTCCGGTTTGAACTATCACCTAAATGTCGTTCACTTCTTTCCATCGCCAAGAACGAAAACTGCAAACCTTGGTGAAATTTCTCCAAAGATGCCGTGGATCAATTTTGGTAACAAGACAACTTCAAACCAAGGGAAAAAACATTCATCTTCATTCTGGGTTGCACGCCCGCCGAATTCGAACAACATGACCGCTCGGGGAAATGTGAAAGGGAAACATTCAGAACCCGTCAAAGTGGCTTTTCATAATCCTGCTGTTGTATTTGGTGAAATACTTGCACGCGAGTTGCGATCAAATAATGTTCAAGTAGCAACAGTTGAGCAAATTTCACAAGAAGCACCGCAAGAAAAAAGCGTTTTGATTTTTACACATCGAACGCCGCTAGCAATTGCGTTAAAAAGATCCAATACCGATAGTCACAACTTGTATGCTGAAGCATTACTCAAACGAATTGCTGCAGCAAGTACAAATCGTTCTGGCACATTCAGTGACGGCGCCAAAGCAGTAGCAAGGTCTGTTGCACAGAGGTTAGGCATCAATCCTGCTTCTCTTTCCCCTGCAGATGGTTCGGGCATGAGCAGAAATAACAAAGTGAGCACAAACATTCTTTCAAAGTGGCTCTCTTCTTTTGACACCGAGGATCCTGCAGGAGCGGTGCTGCTCGATTCCCTTGCAACACCAAGAACAGGAACACTAAAAAACCGGTTCAAGAATATAGATCTTAAAGGGATCACAATCCATGCAAAAAGTGGATACATTCGCGGGGTTTTTTCACTCAGCGGCTACGTGATTTTTGAAACAAGGGCACCTCTTGTTTTCAGCATCATCGTGAATGACATCAAGGGGACTGTAAAAGGAGCGAAGACGATGCAGGAACGCATCGTCTTCGCAGCAATTACAGAATTAAGCAATCATTAATTGGGGTGATCAGGATGATCACTTGGATGATCACTTGGGTGTTCAGGATGATCTGGCTTGGCAGATTCCATAGCCGTACCGAGTGCTTTGATTACTGACTCTTTTAACTTCTCGTCCATGCCAGGTGCATACCCAGAATGCATTTCAACAATCTTCCCATCAGTTCCAATGATTGCTGTCGTTGGGATACCTGAGATTTGATAATTTTCAGTCAACTTTTTGTCTGCACTTCCCATAAGCACTTTGGTTGTGTATTTATTATCAGCCCAGAATTTTTTAATTTTTTCATCTGCATTTTCTTCCCAAACGTTCACAGCAAACACTTGGACTTTCAAACCTTCTTCTTGTACCCAAGCATCAAACTTGTTCAGTCCGGGCAAACCTCGTTTGCAAGGACCACACCATGTTGCCCAGAAATCAAGGACAACAACTTCGCCTTTTAAGTCAGAAAGAGTTACCTTTCCTGAACCATCCATCCGTTCAAGAGTAAAATCTGGTGCAGTCTTTCCTGTTAATTTTGATTCAGGAGAAGCTCCACCTGCACCTTCTGGCATTTCAGGCATATTCGCCATGAACATTTCTTCTAACGAATTAAATTTCTTTCTGTCGCCAGCATCAAATGTGGTCACAGTAGTGACTTCATCGAATGAAGTTACAGCATTTATTGGAATTTCCATTGAAGGCATCCCAGGTTGAGCTATGGACGCAACAATACTTGTAATTTGTTTTGCATTATTAACTGTAACTTCAATACGACCTGCAGGTCCAGCAGAACCGATCACGGATACATTTTTACCATCAACTTCTTTCGATTCAAGACTGTCAATTGTCATACCTGGAAAACCGAACATATTCAGTGCGTCAAGCCATACTTCATAATCGTCGCTAGCTCTAAACGCCAAGCTCCATGAGGGGACACCACCGCCACCCTCAGTCATTGCAACGATCCCCGCATAAAAACCATCTGAAGCATCACCTTCAACATACGCATTGTCAACTTCGTTCAACGTAGCGTAAATTTTGTTATCTGCATAAATAAACGTTGCCTGATCTTGTGCAACAATTGACCCAGAGTTTTCACCAACAACCAATTCCACAGTCATCGTTTCTGATTCGCCCATCGGATTTGGCAAGTCGATAGTGAGTGTTTCAGATATTCCTGCAGCGTCTTTATACGCTTTGTGCACTTCTGTGAGGAGTGCCTCGACTTGTTTTTGGACTGCAGCACTATCGCTGCCCGCCGCTGCTGCATCGCTTGGATGCTCTGGGTGATCCGAAGGATGCTCTGGGTGATCCGAAGGATGCTCTGGATGATCGCTTGGATGATCAGGGTGATCCGATGGGTGCTCTGGCGGAAAATGATCGTGCTCAGGATGTGCATAAGAAATGCAGTTGATTGTCGCCAACGCGGCGAGTGTGATAATTTTAAACATATGTTCTCCAATAATTCAAGAGAGTTTCGCGAGTGTGTAAAAAGTAAACGGATAAGGATAACAGAGATTGCTTATGCTTGATCTTTTGATAAATCAGATATCTGCTGTCTAAAGACAGGGTGAACCACATCTGGGGCAATCCCTAATAAAGGACAGAGAACGAATGATCTTTTGAGGAGTTCTGGGTGTGGAATTGTCAAATGCGGTTCCTTGAGGACTTTTGAACCAAAAAGGATGATGTCAAGATCAATCGTACGCGGACCCCATCGCTCGGCACGAACTCGACCTAACTTTTCTTCAATCACAAGGCATATTGCCAACAATGCAGACGGTGATAAGGTCGTTGTAATCTCAATCACAACGTTGATAAACAAGCCTTGTTCTATCGGTCCAACTGGTTGGGTTTCGATCATCTTGCTCTGTTGGATAATCGAAATTTCAGGCTCATCTCCAAGCATTGCAATTGCATGTCTTGCATTCTGTTCTCGATCTCCAACATTACTCCCAAGTGCAATGAACACGCCTTCAGTCAGCACGAATAACTTCTCCAAGTTGACAACACATTGCATCGGTTTGTTCAGCAGTCAATTGCAACCGCAACATCTCCAATGCTGTTTGAGCAGCAAGAGTTTGAATCTCACTGCGTGTGCCCGAAAATCTAAACTCTCTTACTTGCACATCCTCTTGGACTTTGCATCCAATAAATACTGTTCCAATCGGTTTTTCAACACTTCCCCCTGTCGGACCTGCGATACCGGTAATACTTAATGCAACATGCGACCCGCTCGCTTTGGATGCCCCGCGTACCATTGCAGCAGCAACTTCTGCGGAAACTGCTCCGTGTTCTTCCAACGCAAATTGCGTCACACCTAACTGCGATACCTTCATCGCATTTGAATAGGTCACCCACCCACCAAGAAACCAATCGCTTGCACCTGAAACTTCAACTATGAGGGTTGATAGCAACCCTGCAGTACAAGACTCCGCCGTCGTGAGTGTAAAGTTTTTTTCAAGCAACAACGTGCCAATGACCTGCGCACTCATTGGGTTTGCTCTGCAAGAATACTTTCATACTGAAGATTAAAATAGTCAGCGCCAATGCGGCGAAGTGCGCCCGAACCATGATCTTCTGGGTGCCATAAATTTTCGCCAATCCATTGGTCACGAAGCCAACCATACTTCAACACTTTTCGATTTTCTGGCGATTCCATCCCAAGTTGCGTATCTTCATTTGTGATGAACATTGGCATTGCATCGAATGCTTCCAACATCTGAGCAAGTTCTGGGTCATCTACATCTTGTGCGGTCACAATCGCAGTCGTATCTGGATATGCCCGATGTGTAATGATCGCTTTCCACGCTTCGATGAGTTCCTCATGGTGATCCATTGCCATTGCGGAAAAAATCGGAGCTATAAACGCACGCATGTTTCGATCTGGATATGGCGAAGGAGCAGCTGTTTCAAAAGGATTTACTTGGTCTACCATGCGGTCAAGATAAAGGTCATACATGTCGCGTCGAATTGGCATACGTCGAAGTTCCCACGCAGCGGGACCAAGACCGTCATCCGCAGGATCGTCAACTCTAAACTGCCAAAGAGATTGTGCCTGCTGTGTCATGCAAAACTCGATAAATCGTTTTGCAATTTTTTCATTGGGCGCATTTCGAAGGAGCGAAATTGGATCAGGGTCAATCATTGTTGCGCCGGGAGGATCAATATAACCAACGCGGTCACCTCCCCCGCGATTCGCTATTGCCTGCGATTGATACCGACCGTAAAAATCAATACAGACACCCATCGCTGCGTCACCTTGACTCACATCTGCAGGTGGCTTCAAACTGCTTGCAGAAAAATATCGTGCATTCGCCGCAGCTCTTCGAAGCACTTGCCAACCTCGCTCCCAACCGAGAAATTTTAATATCGCTTCAAATGCAGTTGTTACTGAACCAGACTGCGCGGGATTGACCAAAGCCAAACTGCCGAGTAATTTTGGATTACACAACGCTTCCCAACCCGCAGGCGGGTCAACACTTTTTGTTCTGAGTACATCATTGTTGTACACAATGCCAAAACCAGAAAGTGCCAAGCCATACCAGTGTCCATCCGGATCGTAGAGCGTCACATCGCCTATGTTGTTTTCTCTATACACTTCATCGAGCAACTGTTGATCCATTCCAGCAGGAACGCTAATCGTTGTTGTTACCTCTTCGCCATTGTGCGTGCTCTGTATTGTTTTTTTCAGTACTGAGTGTTCATACGAGCCCCCTCCGAAGACAAGATCCGCATCACCACCAGCGGTTTTACCCGATTCGATTGCGTGCGTATATTGCGATTGCAACATGCGGCGGATTTCACTTGTACCGCCCGGTACTGACCAGACAACTTCTGCACCTTCTCCATACCGGTCCTTATGCCATTTGAAAAAACCTACACTAAATTCATGTCTGATCTGTTCGTTATGGGGAGTAATGATGATGACTTTTTCAGCATCTGAACTGATCACCACGCTATCACTTCTAAAAAACAATGGAACACCAAAAAGAATGGCTAAACAAAATCCAATAATAATGACTGCTGGTTTATTCATTTGCTCCAACTTGTAATGCACTTGCAAGTTTTGTTGCTGCGTTTGCAATATCTGTTTGCCAATCAGATGTAGGCGTTGGGTAAATGACACTTCGGCTTGCAGGAATAAGTGCGCCGTGACCATCCGCAAAACATGGAACGACATCTTTTGCTTGCCCACCTTGCACGCCTATTCCGGGCATCAAAAATATTTGATGCGGCATGCGGGACCGAAGTGAAATCGCTTCTTGAGGTTTTGTTGCACCAACCACTACGCCTAAATTGCTCCACCCTGTTTCACCCACAAATTGCTCGCCTTTTTTAGCAAGCAAATCAGCGATGGACTCAGCAACGGTTCGCCCATCGGTTAACTTTTGTTTTTGGATTACATCACCGCTTGGATTTGACGTTCTGACGAGACAAAAAACGCCGAGTCCTGCTTCTAAAAATGGAAGAATGCTGTCCCAGCCCAGATATGGATTTACCGTCACCCAATCACATGGTCCATCAACAATTGCCGACGCGGCGTAATGTTCCGCAGTAATCCCAATATCACCTCGCTTGGCATCGAGAATGACGACCAAGCCTGCATCCGCTGCTTGCGAGCGAAGAATACCAAGAAGTTTGACACCTTCCGCGCCATACCGTTCAAAACACGCTGATTGAAATTTAACCGCAGCAGCGATCCCTGCCACCGCAGCAATCACGCCCTCCGTAAATGCCTTGAATCCTTCAAGCGCTGAAAGAGGGGCAAGTTCCGGAGGCAATTTGGATACAACAGGGTCAATTCCCACGCAAAGTGGCGATCCAACCTTGTCAATTGCACTACAGAGAAGATCTGCGCGATGTTCGGTGCGAACCATGCTGTGCATCATAGTAGAATCACCAATGTGACTCAGCCTCCAACACATATTGATCTGCAAAAAGAGAAGGGCCTCCGCCTTGATTGGGCCGATGGCGAATCAGTTTTTTTCCCGATTGATTACTTGCGGAAGATGTCCCCATCTGCAGATTCCAAAGCACTGAGAGATGAACTTGAAAACAATCCACTTGCGATTCTTCAGGGGAGTAACAGTGAACCGCTCACTGCACTTGGAGCCGAGCTTGTTGGCAATTACGCAATTCGAATTTCATTTTCAGATGGACATACCGCTGGCATTTATTCGTGGGAATATTTACGTTCATTGGAGGGGATGGGACATGGATAGTATTGCAATGTTGATGTCAAGTGATCGGTTGCAAGAAGAACATGGGATGCTCAATCGACTTGCAGTTGGGCTCATGAACGATGGCGTACAAGTGACGAGAGTGATCCCCCCATTCTCCAAAGATACTCCTCCGGAGTACGAACGTTCCGTTTCAATAATTCCGATAATTCACACGCAATTCCCTGTTCCATATCTACAGCGTAAAGTTCTACATGAAAAGTTATGCGCATCGCTCAAAAAACAAAAAACTACATCTATTGTTTGCTTTGGAAAAGATGCTGGGAGAATAGGATCATCAATTGCACCACTTCTTGATATCCCTTTGTATCAAGAGATCATCACAATGCGTGAAGCAAAACGGGTGAATAAAAATGCACCCGTCACTCGCTGGCTTGGCGCCACACCCTCTTTAGAAAGAGCAATGATCGAACGTGTGGGTGAAGATCGCGCTGCATTTATGCCACTCGGCGTAGGTCGGATTCCAACCCAAGATGAACGTGCTGACTCCCAGACTGCTTGTGTCGTACTTCTTAACGCAAGTGATGAACCCAAATCTACAATCAACGCCTTGCAGGCAATCGTTGCACATCCCGATCTTCATGTTTTCCTAGAACTTGATGGCAAGAAAGACCACAAAATTTGGTCTGCTGTTGCAGAAGCAAATTTGTTAGATCGCACCACATGCCTTCAAAATGTTGCATCATTGCGATCACTCATCGTGGAAACCGACGTGGTGCTTTTGCCATCTTCCACAATGCCAATGAGAACGGTATTGCTTGAAGCGATGGAGAGCGGCGTCCCCGTACTTGCAACAAAGATCGATGGTTTCGATATGCTTATAGATGGTGAAACCGCTTTGTTTGCTTCTGATTCGTGGGACAAATCGCTACATACGATTTTGCGAGATCACGACCTTCGGGATCGCCTTCGAGAAGCTGCAACCACACTCGTGGCAACCAATTACGGCTCAGCAGCTCAAATCGCCGCTTTACAAGCTGCAGTTACCCTATTTTAACTTTTCAAGCAAATTAACCCTGCGTGTCGAGGTAAGAAGCATCTTTCTCCCCTCCGCCTCGCCGGTCAAGCTTGTCTTGATCGGCGGGGCCTTTTTTTGACCCAGGGTCAACTAACCCACAAGTGAATAATTGACTCCGAGTTCATTTCTTTTTGATTAAATTAATTGACTCCGAGTCAATTAAATGCCCGTGTAATTAATTCACTCCGAGTCAACTTTAGATTAATTCACTCCGAGTCAATTCTAAAATGTGCCATTACTTTCAAAAAACGGCGTTTTTAGCAACCGAACAGGCTATTTAATTGACTCCGAGTCAATTAAATGCCCATGAAATTAATTCACTCCGAGTCAATTAAATGCCCGTGTAATTAATTCACTCCGAGTCAATTTATGTGAGGAGGGAGCGGAGAATGCCCAGACCCTTTTCGAGTTGGTCGTCCGCAGCAGCAAAGCTGATGCGGAAATGCGTATCTCTCGCTGAAAAAACATTGCCCTGTATCACAAGAACATCCTTCTCGATTGCTTTCGCAATAAAGTCGCTTCCAGTCATATCAAGGTGAGCAGGAACGCGTGGGAATGCAAAGAAAGATCCCTCAGGTACTGTTAACTCTGTCACATCCCCGAGCAAATCGACAACCATGTCCCTTCGTGCAGTAAATGTTTCTAACATTGGTGCAAGATCAATTTCATGCGCATCCACCACAGCCTTTTGGAACGCTGATGGCGCACATACAAAAGTCTGTTGTTTCAGTTTAGACATCTCGTCAATAAGACGCGCCGGTCCAGCGGCATACCCTAATCTCCATCCAGTACACCCATGTGTTTTAGAGTATCCACGAATTACCAATACATCTTCTGAATAAGACGCAGGACTCGCGTGTGTTGTTGGTGGAAAAATAAACTCATCATAAATTTCATCTGTGATCAGCAGAATCCCGCGCTCGCGGCACAACTTTGCCACAGCTTCGACTTCATCACTGTTCAGCACTGCACCAGTTGGATTACCCGGAGAATTCAACAAAACCGCTTTTGTATTTGAAGTGATCAACGGTTCAATACGATCAGCGGTCATTCGGAAATTGGGGTACGTATCACAAAGTACTGCTTTTCCTTCAGCAATACGTGCAAGCGTTGGATAAATCACAAAATATGGATCAGGAATAATGATTTCATCGCCTGGCCCAAGAATCGCCAAACAAGCAAGCGTCAAAGCGCCCGCAGTTCCCGAAGTCACCATCGCGCTCAACCCAGACCCTTCTTCGAAAGACCACCCGATATCTTTCGTTAATCTCATTTTAATAGAATCAAGTAACTCCACATCACCATTGGTTTGCGTATAGCCATTGTGATCATCTTGAATAGCAGCAATTGCAGCTGCCTTCAGTTCATCTGGCACAGGAAAATCTGGCTGGCCAATAGATAAATTTATAGGATCAACACAGTTCGCAGCGAGTGCCCATGCCCGACGAATCCCCGAAGTTTCAATATCTAGCACTCTTGGCGCAAGCAATCGTTCGATGTCAATCGACGATGTCACGATTACTCAGCAGCAGTCTCAGTTGCTTCGCCATCACCTTCGCCATCCTCTGCACCAGCAGCCTTCTTCTTACTTGCAAGTTTAATCTTGCGGCTACCGACTTTGGGGAGGCCCATTGGAGATGTTGTTCCATCTTCAAATTTATCTTCGCCCATCAATTTTTCAATGCGTTCAGCACGGTTAAGGACATTGCGATGCTGGTTCAAACCAGCAGGTTTAGTTTTTAGACTTCGATGTAAACTCATAATTCAAATTCCTAACTTCTACATAACCTAACTTCAACATATCCAACCGATGCTCATTACCCGCCCTGATACAGGCTGAGGTACGTATCATGAAGATCGTCACCACGACCCTCATCCTCCGCCCAAGCTTGACCGATACTGCGAATTCGCAGGAGCAGATCTGTTACGCCTTGCCCGTTTCTTGATTGAAAACCTGGCATGGCGATCACTCGGTGGAGCCGCGTATTATCACCTGAAATGGCGTATGTTTCAAGCCCTTTTTCACGGCAGAATGAAGCAATCCGCTGTGCACCCTCTTTCGTCGTTTGGCTCAAAATAAAGTAATGCACCCCCGATTGCCGTGGATCTGCATCAATTGCACCCCATTTTGCAGTTTGACCATTTGTGTTTATCACTGGCGATGGCGGCTGTGGCGGTGAAACGACTGGTTTTACTGGAGTATGGGCAACTGGAATTGAATCCACTTCTTGAAACAGTCTGCTTCCATAATCTTCCTTCGCAACCGCTTCGCCCCTGTTGAATCCAATCGTAAATGAAATAACAATAAGTGCAACTGCAACTGCAGCAAAAACACCTATCGTGCCAATCGACATCCGAATACTTCTTCCGGGAGTCAGTACGTTATGGGTTAAATTTTCATCATCGTCAACACGCCTCGTAGGTTGAACATGCTTCGCTGGTGGCACAGTTTCGCCACTCGCTGGGTTGATCAATTCATACAGAGCTGGTCCTTTTTTTCGTGCCATTTCAGTCTCCAAATCCTATCACACTTGCAAAAGCAATGCCCGCGGCATGAGAAAGACTCAATCGCCATTCTTTAATGCCTGCTTTGTGAGCAACCTCTGCTGCTTTTCCAGTGAGTTCAATGCGAGGTGCGCCATCATCACGGACAACACCTATATCAATCCATTCAATACCACCAGAGAGCCCAGTACCGAGCGCTTTGAGTACTGCTTCTTTCGCAGCATATCTCGCAGCAAAACGTTCAGCACGAGTCTGTTCTGCTGAAACCGCTGCGGCTTCTTGTTCGGTTTTGGTGAAGCATCGATTGATAAAATGATCGCCATGTTTTTCTAACATTGCAGAAATACGAGGGACATCAATTACATCAATACCATGCACATAGTTCATATCGTTTTCTTGCCTCGACAAACCGCAAGTAAATGAGAGAGTTGCGGGATGATCAGTTTTTCCATCGCCAATTCTACTGCTTTTGGTGAACCGGGCAACAAAAATACAGGCGTTCTCAACGTATCCACATCAATCCATCCTGCAGCGGCTCGGCTTAGCATTGCTGCCGCGCCGATTTCTTCGTAACTCAACTGTCTAAATAATTCGCCAAAACCAGGAAGAGACGCGCTAAACAAAGTTGTTACTGCTTCGGGCGTCACGTCTCTTGGAGATGGACCTGTTCCACCCGTGACAATAATCACATCAATTTCAGAAGATGCAGCCCACCCAGAGACTGCAGCGGTGATTTCATTTGACTCGTCGCGAACAAGTGACCGATTTGCCAATATGTGACCTGCCCCTTCCAACAATGCAACGATGCAATCACCACTTCGATCCTCTTTGAGGGATCGCGTGTCACTCACTGTCAAAATCGCAACAGCTGCGCTCACTGATGGATCATGTAGATGCATGCGTAGTAGTTTACCACGTTGAACCGCGGTCAATTTGCCCCAACCCCAAAGTGACCGAATATCATAATTAACACTAAAATAGAACAACACTATGAAAAAAGAGCCACGCATCTCAGTTCACTTTGTCAATGGAGAAGTTGATGTACAAAAGCACAGCCAATTACCTGCAATAGGTTGCGGCGGCGAATGTATTTTTGTGGGCAGAACAAGACCAGAATTCAATGCGCAACATGGCAATCTCGTTGAACTTTCATACGACTGTTACGAAACAATGGCGCAAACACAACTTGAAAAACTCGCTACCGAAGCCGTTGCGCGTTTTTCTGTTCGAGCAATTCATATTTGCCACAGCACCGGCAGCGTTCCAGTCGATGCAGCAAGTGTTGTGATTGCCGTGGGAAGTGACCACCGAGACGACGCGTTTCTTGCCTGTCGTTTTCTCATCGACCTACTAAAATCACAAGTTCCAATTTGGAAGCAAGAAATGTGGGCCGATGGCACAACGTGGAGTGATGGCAAACCGCTTGTGAACATCGAGAATAAATGACAAAGAAAAAAGCACGCGCAATTTTCGCCGCTCTTCAAAAACGGTATCCAGATGCAACATGCGCATTGCAACACACGTCACCGTTTGAATTGCTCATTGCAACAATTCTATCTGCGCAAGCAACAGACATCAGTGTAAACAAGGCATCCCCCGCTCTATTTAAAGCGTTCCCCTCCCCAAAAGATTTTGCCAATTCTTCGCCAGAAGAAATTGAACCCTACATTGCATCGATTGGTTTGTTTCGCAGCAAAGCGAAATCTGTGTATGAAACTTCGAAACGAATTGACGAAGTATTTGACGGAAAAGTCCCTGACACAATGAAAGATCTCATATCACTTCGCGGCGTTGCTCGAAAGACTGCTAACGTAGTGCTTGGAAACGCGATGGGCAAAAACGAAGGCGTCGTTGTTGACACACATGTTTCTCGTTTAGCACAGCGTTTTGGGCTTACCAAAGAAACAAAGCCACCAAAAATTGAAAAAGAACTCATGGCGCTTTTTCCACAGGAAGATTGGACAATGCTAAGCCACCTATTGATTTATCACGGACGAGCAGTCTGTAAAAAACGCGGCGGTACTTGTGAGAGTGACTCTATTTGCAAACGTTACTGTTCCCAGGCAACATCGTAAGTCGGGGTTACAACACCAACAAACCCTGCTTCAGAAACAAATGCAGCACTGCCATCAAGTTGAGGGACGAGTTGCACAACCGGACCTGCAATAGATATCGATCCAAGAACATCCATTGTTCCTGATTCGTTGGGACCGCACACGACGATGCCGTCTTCTGTACCAAACCAAAAATTTCCGCCGATTGAAACTACCGTAGATGCACTTGCAACGCCCAGCCCTTGCACAACATTCCCGGTAGCATCACGAACAGTCATTTGATTGGTCGACTCGTGAAGTGAAGTTGACCAGCCAAGAACAACTGCATCTGTAGGATTTGGATCTGGTAACACTGATTGCGACATACTAAGATCTATACCACCATCATAGTTGTATCGCATGACGCCGCTCTCTGTTGGAATTTCAATCCCAATACGATCGGCATTTCCTCGAGACATCGCAGCGGTGGCTGCAACTTTACGCAAGTGAGTATTCCCTTCACCACCACGATCGACGGAAATGCGATATATCTCGCGGCCCCTATTGCCGCAAATTGCCAAATAATTTGATCCGATCACACCAACATCCGTTGCACCAGCCACATCAATTGTTTTGAGCAATCGAAGTTCACGAGGCGCAACACCAAGAATATACACACCGCGATCTGTACAAACAAGTACACGACTTCCGTCTATATTTAAAGAAGCACTCCCACCAGCAAGCGTGACTGTTCCTTGGAACGCATCAACGTCGCGACCCTCGGGTGTCATCAGCCCAACCTCGGTTCGGTCTCCAAGGTCTCTGGCAAAGACCAGTGTTCCTGGGTCTGCATTTGCATCTTGATTGAGTTCTGCAAGCAACGTTGCCGACCCTAAAAATTCATTTGTACCGCCTTCGTACATCCTGCGCTGGGCTGCATAGACAATCCCACGATCAAGAGAGAGCGCCACGCCCGTCACTGTGCCATCAAAAGATACAATTTTTCGGCCATCACTTAAACGAACAGCACCGCCATCGCCAAAGACAACTGGCCAATCTGAAATCACATCGAGTTGCCTCGGTACGATTCCCAAATCGCGAGCAACCATTTTCGAAACAATAGTTGGCATTCCGTTACTACTGATCGATAGTTCAACCACACTTTTGCCGTCTAGCAATGCCCAAAGTGTGCCGTTGTACACAATGAGATCAGTACAAACTGCAGCCCCCCTTTGCGTGGTGAGTTGCACCTCCATCACTTTCTTTCCGCTATTTTTTTGAAGTACAAAGAGGCGATCGCCAACACTTTGATACCAGTATTTACCCTCTATTTCAAGAGAACGAGTGACACCACCAACAAAGTGACGGAGGTTTAATCCATCTGCGAAACTTGCAGAAGAAAAAATCAGTAGAAAAAGAACGGTGATTGTGTCGCGAAAAGTTCTCATTCATGACATGATAATGACATTATGCCAGACCGATTGAGTCAATTGCGAAATCTTTTAGACAAAGACCCTCACGACGCGTTCTGTATGTACGGAATCGCGATGGAATACTCCAAATCAGGAAATCACGAGGAAGCAATTGCATGGTTTGATCGAACAATGGAAGTGGACCCCTCCTACTCTTATGCTTGGTATCACAAAGCACGAGTCCAAGAACAAAGCGGGGACACAATGGGTGCAAGAAAAACCCTCGAAGAGGGACTCGTACAAGCGGATGAAGTTGGCGATCTACATGCCCAAGAAGAGATGAAGGCACTTTTACAAAATCTCTCATGAGTGCAACCATCACCGCCATCGAAGCGGATCACGAAGATCCAAATGTCCGGCACATTTATGTACAAGAAACGTGCGTTGCGACACTTACTGTTTCAGAAATTAAAAAGTTAGAAATTGTACTTAATCAAGAATGGACAGATGCGCTCCTCCACTCAATCGAAGATGTCCAAACCAATGCACAAACACGATCAATTGCACTGCAACTTCTTTCACGAAGAGCATGGAGCAAAAAAGAACTGGCTGATCGTCTCATCAAACGAGGTTCTGAGGCATCCGCTGCTTCAATCATTACGAAGGAACTTGAAGAGGATGGCTGGCTTGACGATTTTGCGTATGCAGGCGCGTGTCTCAGAGAGTGGATACGTGTTGAACCAGCAAGTCGGCGATGGCTCACGCACAAACTTTCGGGCAAAGGCATTTCAGAAACCTGCGCAGCGCAAGCAATACACGAAGCACTTGGTGACCAAAGTGAACAAGATGCAGCAACCGAGCTTGCAACAATCCGTCTTGCAAAAGTGTCCAATCTCGATGAACCTACGCAGCGAAGGCGGGTGATGGCAGCGCTTCAAAGGAGAGGTTTTAGTTCAGATGTCGCTTCGGAGGCGATCCGTCGAGCGAATTGAGATTTCGTGGTAGGATTTCATCATGTCTCGAGCGATTACAGATCACGTCCCCATAGAAATCTCGATTGATGAGTACCATGCAACGCGAGCAAAAGACACGCTGCTCATCGATTGCAGAACGGTTGAAGAATTCGAAGAAGGACATCTTCAAGGTGCGTTGATGTTGCCGCTGCAACATATCACGGTTCGGCTGCAAGAACTCTCGCCATACCGCAACGTTCCAGTTTTTATCTATTGTAAAAGTGGAAACCGTTCAGGAACGCTTGCGCGATATCTTAGGACAATTGGTTTTCTCAAGAGCCAATCAATTTGCGGGGGATTCGAAACGTGGGGAGAATCGAACAAATCATGCTGAAGCAACGGCTTATCACTGGCCCACTTTTAAGTATTGTATTGATTGCGATGATTGCCTTCGATGCAAAGATCGAAGGATGCACTTTAAGTTGTGGCACATGCATCCCAAACGGGTTGTTGATTGCAATTCTTGCTGCACTTGCAGCACCTCTAGCTGCGATAGAACTTTGTTCAATCGCTGCAAGTGTCGGCGCACGTTGTAGCACACCTGTACTCATCATTACAATGGAAGCCTGGATCGCTGCTATTTACCTGATGCCCGCGAACACTTCATCAACAAATGTCATGGCAACAATGGCAACAATCATCATCTGCTCGATGGCGCTCTCTGTCATCTCACTTGCCAAAGGCAAAGAACTTCGCGGTGTGTTTACAGGCGCAGCAGTTACAGTTGCAACTTCAAGTTACATTGCGATGGGCTTTGGGCTTCTTCTCCTCATCCGAAAAGATCACAGCGCATGGTGGATTTTTGGCATAATTGCAATCATCAAAATGTGCGACACAGGTGCATTCTTTGTCGGATCTATTATTGGTCGTCACAAACTTATTCCATGGATCAGTCCTGGAAAAACATGGGAAGGTCTCATCGGCGGATTACTTACTGCAGGGATCACAGCGGTTTTCCTCGCAATGGCAAGTGAAAAATGGCTTCCGATGGAACCACACATCTCGATGCAAACAGCATTTGGAATTGGCGTCCTCTTTGGTTTCCTTGGACAAGCTGGCGATCTGATCATGAGTGTATTCAAAAGAGATAGCGGGCTAAAAGATGCTTCAAGTGTATTGCCGGGTCTTGGCGGCGTGCTTGATGTCCTTGATTCTCTACTTTTGGTTGGCCCCGCTGCGTTTTGGCTGTTAAGTTAACTGCGTTTCATTAACAACAGCGTTGAAAACTCTGCTAGAATTGCCCAAATGCCCTTAATCGAAAACCTTTTGGCACTTTACTCTGTAGACAAACAAGTCCGTGGTCTAACAAGTCGAGTCGAATCCGCAAAAATTTACCTCAACGTCCAAGAACGACAACTCAAAGAAATTGAGTTAGAACAAGCGGAAAACTCACAACAACGAAAACAACATCTAGCGCACATTTCGACAATTGAAACCGAAACTGGTTCAATCAACAATCGCATTGATCATTTACGTGAAGAATTAAACAAAGCTGTCAACGACAAGCAATATTCTGCTGTTCTTGCTGAAATCAATACGCTCAAAGAACAACGCAAAGCGTTTGAAGATGAAGAAATTACTGAAATGTCTGCGGTAGAAACACTTGAGGGAAGTGCAAAAGATATTCAATCGCGACTCGAAGAGCGACAAACTGTGCTTGCTTCAGCTGCGGTTGAACTCAATACCCGTGAAACTGAAATTGCAGAACAACTTGCTGAGCTTGAAGTACAGCGAAAAGCTGCTGCTTCTATCATTCCAGAAGATGCGCTCAATACATTCGACGCAATCGCTGACGATTACGAAGGTGAATCGATGGCTTCCATTGACGTTGAAGATTTAAAGAGACGTGAATATTCATGTAGTTCATGCAGCCTTCGAATTTCTCTCGATGCCCTCACCACACTCCTTGGATCTAGTGAGAATATTGTTGTCTGTGGATCATGTGATCGAATTCTTTACCTCAAAGAAGATACACGCGAGGCGATTTGCCCCACAAAATAAACTAACCCTCGGTCAGTTTCTTCCTAGTACAATACTACTATATGTTGTGCCCATATTGCGAACGAGACAACGATAAGGTAATTGACAGCCGCGCCTCAGATGGTGGGCAATCTGTCCGCAGACGTAGAGAATGTCAGCATTGCAACCGTAGATTTACTACATTCGAACGCGTTGAAAAAACTTCGCGACTTATGGTTATCAAACAAGATGGCACGAGAATCCCTTTTGATCAAGAAAAAGTTCTCAAAGGATTGCAAGCTGCCTGCGGCAAACGACCAATTCCAGAAGATATCAAATTCTCACTTGTGCTTGAAGTTGAAGAAGAACTCATACGCGAATTCGATCGCGAAGTGCAATCAAAAGTGATTGGATTACGAGTTGCAAACAAACTAAAATCAATCGACCCAATCGTATACATCCGCTATGCTTCAGAGTATTTCAATTACCAACATCTTGAAGATATAACACAAGAAGTTGCAAGTATGCAAGACGCTCCTCCAGTCATCCCATCTCAATCTGACCTTTTTACAACACCAAAAAAATAACGCATGCCAATCATTACACTTCCAGATGGAACAACACGTTCTTTTGACACAACTACATCACCGCTCCAAGTCGCTGAAGATATTTCAGCAGGTCTTGCAAGTGTCGCTATCGGAGCGAGAATTAACGGAGAACTCTGTGACCTCAACACGCCGATCGAAGAAGATGCCCAAGTAAAAATTGTCACTGCAAGAAAAGGTGAAAAAGAAACCGATCCGGATGCACTGTTGCTCATTCGCCACAGTTGTGCGCACGTGATGGCCGAAGCAATCCAACGCATTCGACCCAAAACTGAATTGGTGTACGGGCCCGCGCTTGAGAATGGTTTTTACTACGACATTTCCTTCGAAAATGAAGAACCCCTTAGCAGCGATGAGTTTGAGGCAATTGAAAAAGAGATGAAGGCGATCATCGAAGAAAACCGCCCTTTCACACGCTATGAACTCGACGCAACTACTGGGCTGGAAAAACTCGAAAAAGAAGGAAACAAGTACAAAATAGATAACGCAAAAAGAGCTCTGGAAACTGGTTCAACATCCCTCACGTGGTACGCAACAGGCGAAAAAGACAAAAACTGGGAAGACCTTTGCAAGGGACCACACGTTCCATCAACTGGACGAATCGGATCGTATAAAATCATGACCATCGCGAGCAGTTACTGGCACGGGGATGCTGAGTCTGACAATCTCACTCGTGTGTATGGCAACGCGTTTGTTTATTCTAAACAACTCAAAGCGTATCTGAAACAACGTGAGGAAGCGAAACTTCGCGATCATCGAACAGTTGGAAAAAACTTACGTTTATTCCATGTTGATGAACAAGTTGGGCAAGGGCTGGTGCTTTGGACACCAAATGGCGCCGTAGTCCGCCAAGAGTTACAAACTTTTATTGCAGAACAATTGCAACTGCAAGGGTACAGCCAAGTATTTACACCGCACATTGGCAAACTAGATTTGTATCGAACATCTGGGCACTATCCATATTACCAAGAGAGCCAGTATCCCCCGCTCATTGATCCTGACCAGTTAAAAAGGTTGTCCGATGAAGGGTGTTCTTGCAGTGAACTTTCAAACATGATGGCAAAGGGTGACATCGAAGGATATTTACTTAAACCGATGAACTGCCCGCATCACATTCGTATCTATGCGAGTTCACCACACAGTTACCGAGACCTTCCTGTTCGTCTTGCTGAGTTTGGAACGGTCTACCGCTGGGAACAATCTGGTGAAATTGGTGGGCTCACTCGTGTTCGCGGTTTCACGCAAGACGACGCGCATCTATTTTGTATGGAAGATCAAATTGCAGATGAAATCCGCGGCTGCCTTGAACTTGTGAAAGTTATTTTTGCAACACTTGGCATGGATGATTACAAAGTTAGAGTTGGGCTGCGCGATCCAGATTCTGATAAGTACGTTGGCGAGGCGAGCAATTGGGACAAAGCAGAAGCAGCATGTCGAGAGGCAGTTGAATCACTTGACGTCCCGTGGACGGAAGATGCTGGAGAAGCAGCATTTTATGGTCCAAAAATTGATTTCATTGTCAACGATGTGCTCGGCAGACCATGGCAGCTTGGCACAATTCAAGTTGACTATAACTTGCCAATTCGCTTTGATCTTACATATATCGGAAAAGACGGTGGACACCACCGACCGGTCATGATTCATCGTGCCCCGTTTGGGTCGATGGAGCGGTTTATCGGAGTCCTCATCGAGCACTTTGCTGGGGCATTCCCAACGTGGCTTGCTCCTGAGCAAGTTCGCGTCCTACCAATTTCCGAAAAGACAAATGACTACGCGCAAGAAGTACATGATCTGATTCATGCCCTTGGAATCCGCGTTTCTATGGATAAAAACGACGAACGGGTGCAAGCAAAAATCCGCGAGGCTGCGAACATGAAAGTGCCATGGCAACTCATTGTTGGACCGCGGGATGCTGAAGCAAGACAAGTCTCAGTTCGGATGAGAGGGATCCGCCATGATTTAGGCGCTGTCGATCTCGATACATTTATCACTGCACTTCAAACTGAAATCCAGAGTCGCGGCAAAGAATCCATTCTAGAAAATTGTTTTCCTGATGTAGATGTACCAAAAGACGCTTGATAGTTGACCAAAAACAACATATCCTGCACTTACCTCCTCACCACTTAGGTGAGGCAGCCAAATATATGGCGCAGACTTTGAACCACAAACTCGATCAACAGCCTTCACTTCCCACTCGAAGTGAGCGCACACGCGTATTGAACGAAGTGGTTACAAACATGACTTCATGACGATCTGCCCAACAAATTGTTTTTGTACCTTTCGGGTTCACGCAAGCAGATTTTTACACCACGTTGCGCAGCAACACTCTGCTTACTTTTATATGGAATCTATTGGAGGACTCCGCCATCGCTCGTAGACGTTTTATTCGACCCCAAGAAAATAGCCAAAAGTCACCTCGCATCAATGATCGCATTCGTGCAAAGACCGTCCGGCTTATTGACCAAGATGAAAATATGATTGGGCTTGTCCCAATTTCAGAGGCCATTGAACGAGCAAGGACTGCAGATCTTGATCTCGTTGAAGTTTCACCCGGCTCCGATCCTCCAGTTTGCAGAATTCTAGACTTTGGGAAGTTCAAGTACGAACAGTCTAAGAAGGACCGCGCAAACCGTGCAAAGACAAAAGTAGTCGAAACAAAAGAAGTTCGACTTGGCAGATCAATGAAAATTGATCCACATGACATAGAGATTCGTTTAAACCAAGCAAGAAAGTTTTTACTTGATGGTCACAAAGTTCTTATCGTACAAAATTTCCGTGGCAGGGAAATGATGCATAAAGAACGGGGACATCAACGCATGCGAGAAATTATTGAGACCCTCTCAGATATTGCTAAAGTTGAACTTGCACCTCGCATGGCGGGTAGGCGTCAAACAATGGTACTTGCACCAGACAAAATTAAAATCCAAAAAGTGCTTGCAGCACAAAAAGCACAACAGGAAAAAGATTCAGAAAAAGAATCTAAAGATTAAATCATTCAATGTCGCGGTACGGAATCATTTCAGATATTCACGGGAACTCTCATGCACTGATGGCTGTCTACGACCGCCTCGGAACAATGAACGTGGATCGAATCATTTGCCTTGGAGACATCGTTGGTTATGGCCCAAATCCTGCGCAATGTTTAGATTTGGTACTGAGTTATTGTGATGAAGTTGTCAGGGGGAACCACGATGAAGCTGCGCTTGACCCAAACCTTGGGAAATATTTCAATAACGCAGCTCTCGCTGCACTGAATTGGACACGTGATCAACTTGGCCCCTACCATTTGATCGCATTGAGCCATATGAAAACTCGCATTCGATTGGGCGATGCCTTACTTTTAGTCCACGACACTCCCGCGTTGCATGACAGTGCTTATGTCCATGAAGTTGGACACGCAGTTGAAGCATTTGCGAGTCTTGATGAGGGGATTTGTCTTCATGGGCATACACATCTTCCAACAGTGTTCAGCACACCTGATGGAGTGGCGACTGCTGAATCGGTCTTCTTTCAAATTCCTACGGATGGAACACCCATCGTTCTCGATCCCTTAAAACGACACCTTTGCAATCCCGGCGCGGTTGGACAACCGCGAGATTCTGATCCGCGAGCAAGTTTCGGTATTTTAGAATACACCTCGCCTGACGCTGAAGCAATTTTTACAGTCCATCGCACTGAATACGATATCGCCGCTGCCCAAGAAGCGACACAAAAAGCTGGCCTGCCAACAATCCTTGCAGAGCGATTGTCAATGGGCGCTTAACTCAATTTTTTCAACGCCCAGCCGCCTTGAAAGAAACGTATTGAAAACAACCCTGCTCGAATAATCATTTCACCGCACAGCGCATACCAAATGCCAACAAGACCATAGTCAAGGTGAACACCAAGATACCACACTGCTGGTATACGAATGCACCAGCTAGAAAACGTCGTGATAATAAATGTCCAAACTGTATCGCCGGTTCCTTTTAGTGTTTGTCGAATAACCATCATCACTGCAAAACCAAGTTGCATAATGCCTGCGACAAATAGCAGTTTAGGAACAAGCGACAAATGGATTGGTTGGTTCGAAATAATTGAAGTGAGTTGATCCCCAAAGAAAATCATGCCAAGCCCCATTGTGCCCATAAACAACATCGCTAACAAGACACAAATAAGCGTAGATTTCCGTGCATCTTTAATGTTGTTCGCCCCAAGGTATTGTCCAGCCAATGCACCTGCAGCTGTGCCAATCGCAAAACCAGGCAAAAAACTAAACGCTTCCCATTGCACAGCAATGACATGCGCTCCCTGCAAGCCTTGTGCAATATCCTCGCCTTCATGTGCTAACTTGGCAGATATTTTGCCAATGAAGTACAACACAAACAAGTTCGCTGTCCACATTGATAGTCCTTCGAAGAAACTTGGAATGCCGATCCTCGCAATTTTCCAAAATACATCTAATTTTGGCAGAAGATCCTTCGCTTTCAATTGAAGATCTTTTACCCCACGCAGCAGAACACCAATAATACAAACACCCCCAACGACATACGCCGCAGATGTGCCCAAGGCAATTCCTACCACATGAAAATCCCAATGAAATGGGTTAGAAAATACTTCTTCACCAAATCGAAGATCTGCGCCACTCAACACAAACGAAACAGAAATATTAACAACATTTACAAAGAGAGTCACGATTGCTGGGCGCAATGTATCGCCGCTGCCGTGCAATGCCATCGCTCCGGTTGTCATGATGCTGCAAAATGGCATGCTGATTGCGAGAATTTGGATGTACTGCATTAAGTATATTTTTGCTGCAGGTGAAAGTTGGCAGAGATCACCGAGTGGCGCAGCGACAAACCAAAGCCCTGCGCCTACTACAATTCCCCACATCGCAGCGAGTACGATCGATTGACCGAGTACATCGCTTGCCATTTGTTTTTTACCGCCACCCATCGCTCTTGCTATAAGTGCTTGTCCACCGACGCCGACACCAGAAACTGCAATTGCAATGAACCACCCAATATACGAACCGATTCCGATTGCATCCATTGCAGGAAGTACAACCTTTTCAGGCAATGCGCCTGCAAACATTTTGTCTGCCAATCCGACACATGCAACTAAAATTTGCTGCACAAGAATTGGCATTGCCAAAAACCAAATCGCAGTTGACATTGATTTACCTGCAAGTGAACCACTTTGAATTGAACCAACAGGTTCAGAGAGCGGCTCTTGCAAATCTTCAGGAGAAGGCTGCATTGTTGCGAGCCTTTGTTTTTCTATTTGGTCAGTTTTTTCCTGTTCTTTCACTGGGAAACTGAGGAATCATCATAGGTTGAACGACGTGTTGGATCTTCAAGCCCGACTGGTACGTCCGGTTTTTCTTCATTCCGATGTTCCCAAAAAACAAATCGGTCATACCATCTAGTTTCATATTTGAATGTAGGGTATTGAAAAAAAGTCATCGCTTCAAACGGGTTATTGTTTGCATCATGCGTTGCTCTATACCATTCAAACCAAGCATATTGATCGGTGCCAAACACTTGGCCCGTCAAAATATGAAGCGATTCTGATGATGCAAGATTTATTGTGAGTTCATTTGCATCTAAACTTGAAATCAACCCCAAAAGAACTCGGTCTTCAGGGTAATGTCCAAGGGCAGTCGCACAAAAAGCCCGAACTGTACTGTCCTCGTTTTCGTCACCGAGAGAACGAAGAAGATCTCCCACCACAATTGGATTATGAATTCTTTGCAATGCAACAGCTGCCTCACGTCTGACTTGAATACTTTCCGAACCGTCTGAGCGTAACCAAGGTGCGATCAATTCAGCATCTGTAACTTCTGCATATCTTGCAAGTGCTTTTATCGCAGCGGCACGCACAAGTGGATCGCCGTCCTCGATGACATAGTCTCGGTACATTGAAACATAAGGAGGACCTCCACCAAATGGAGAGTTAGCGAGCAACGTAATTCCCTCTCTCCGTTCATCTGGCGAGTGCTGATCACTCGCCATCATTGCAGCTTGGTTTGGCGTAACAGGGGCAAACCCCTTTGCTAAATCATTGAAATCATCTGTGACACAACCTCCAAGAAACAGTAAGAGGGACAAAGTGCAAGTGGTAAAAATCGTGCGTTCTATCATGTTGCAGTCTCATCCTCATCTGCCCTGCTTTGAATTGTGTCTAATAATTCGCGAACTTCTTTTGCCATGGTTGTATTGGGGAATTGAGACATAATTGCATCACCAAAGCCAATTGCTTCTGTCCAACGCCGGTCGCTTACTGCCATTTTGAATCGAGTACCGAGGGTATCGCGATACTTCGTAATCACGGAATCTGCAGTTTCCATAAACCTCCGTGCTTCGTCGGGAGTGAGATACCTGTCAAGTTCCTTGAGGAGTTCCATCGCAATTTCTACGTTATTTTTCTCCGCAGCATCGACAAACTTCGCTTCAAGCGTGTGCCGGTACTGGACGCGCGCGTCAGCGATGTGCTGTTCGATTCCATGCAAGAGCGGAGTTTCAGGATACAGACGACGCATCTTTGCAGCGTATTGATATGCCTCGACCCACTTGTGCTTCACTAGTAATTCGTCAAGTAACTTAAGTTCTTCTTGAATTTGAGATTGATGTTGTTTATGCAATGCTTGTTGAATTTGCGAACGTAACTGCTCAGCTTCTTGGACAGCGCCAAATTCAGAACCCATCTGATCGCAAAGCATCAAAGCAGCGTGCACGTCTCCGCTTGCCATGTCATCTTGAATTGTTCTTCGAAGCAAATCAAGTTCGCGATCACGAAACAAAACTCGTTTTGCATTTTCAGATAATTGCAATGCTTCCATGAGCTTTTCCCATGGTGGTACATCTGTTTCTTGGGAAGATGATCTTGCAAGTGTTCCTCTCTTAGAGAGAGATATACTCAAAGCCGCCCCTGCCCAACCGATTGCTGCAACAACCATTCCACCTGTAAGAAGAGGACCACCGGAGATGATTGCACCGATTCCTAGCAGTACAAGAACAGCAAAGACACCCGCAGATTTTCTATGGGTTAACATTGCGATCGTAGCTGCCAAGAGAGCAGCTACCGAAGCGAGCAGCATTGGTTCAGACCAATATGTTCCCCACCAATCTATTGCTGCTGTGAGCACTGCAAGTGAAATGAGAAGTGGAGAGACAAGGAGTAACCTTGCCAACACATGAATCCGTTCATCTTGCTGAGAGTGCATTGTTGTAGTGTACTCGTTGGGTCAACTGCCTGGTACGGGTTCTCCGCAAGCAGATTCAACAGGGACGATGCATATAAACTCGAGTGGTTCAGTGCCCGTGTTGCGAAATTGGTGCAAATCGTTTGCTCGAACATAGATGGAGTCACCAGAACTGATTGGAGAGACCTCACCATCACATTCAATTTCTCCATTTCCAGAGAGAACGAGGACTTCATGCTCCCAATCATGGTGATGAAGGGGCGTACATCCAGATGATGCAAGTGAAAAATGCCGCATTGCAAATGTGGGAGCACCGTCATTTTGACCGAGAAGCAACTTCATCGTCACACCTTGAATCCCATCACCTTCAAGTTTCTTACCGTCGATAGCGCGTATGTTTCGTTTAATCATAGAGTAGAATTTCCTCATTCTAGACGTATTGTAAGAAGGAAACACGAATGCCTGTAAATATAACAACTTTTGTCCTTGGAGATTACCAAACCAATTGTCACATTGTCACAAGTGATGATGATTGCTGGGTTGTAGATTGTGGGTATGAACCTGAAAATCTCATCGAATTTTTACATGAAAAAGAACTTTCTCCCTCTGCGATTTTGCTGACTCATTGCCACGCCGATCACATTGCAGGACTTGATCAGTTACGCAGCGCGGTTGGAAACGTTCCGATGTTTTGCCACAAAGCAGAGGCTGAGTGGAATCAAACACCGATGTTGAACCTTTCGGAAATGGCTGGAATGCCAGTAACAGCGGCGCCTGTCCAAGGGTATTTGAACGAACAAAGCACACTGACTCTCGGCAGTTCAAGGTGGCGTGTTTTGCATACTCCAGGACATAGCCCAGGTAGTATTTGTTTTATTCACGATGAGAGTGATCAAGCGATTGTTGGAGACACCCTTTTTGCTGGAAGTATTGGCAGACATGATTTTCCCACAAGTAATGTCAATGATCTTCGCCACTCCATTTCAGAAGTGCTCATGAAATTGCCTGATTCGATGAAAATTTACCCAGGACATGGTCCAAGTTCAACCATCGGCGAGGAACGAACTACAAACCAGTTTGTCCTGCAAGGATTCTAAAACTACTTGCGGGTTGTTTTTTCAATGATGACGAGATGGCGAATCTGAGCCGCGCTTCACTAGAATGATTTTTCGAACTGCCTATTCTTCTGCATCAGGCTTAAATGCTTTCACAACGTCAGCTTGAACATTTGCAGGCGTGCGTTCGTCGTGTGAGTATTCCATCTCATACGAACCAGTACCACCAGTAATTGACTTCAACTGATTTGTGTATGACATTACTTCTGAAAGTGGCGCTTCTGCTTCAAGCAGTGACTGATCACCTGGCAATAAATCCGTTCCAAGAATCCGACCACGTTTTCCTGAAATATCTGATGAAACATCGCCAATAAGGTTACTTGGAATTGTGATGTGCAACTTCACAAATGGTTCAAGAAGTACCGGCTTCGCCTTTTTCACAGCATCGATGAATGCACGGCGGCCAGCAGTCACAAATGCAATTTCTTTGGAGTCAACAGCGTGGTGCTTTCCGTCATACACTGAAACTTTAATGTTATACATTGGATATCCAGCGATCGCGCCTTCACCCATCACCCTGCGAACACCCTTTTCAATCGCGGGTAAAAACTGCTTGGGCACTGAGCCTCCGAAGGTGTCATCAACAAATACGAATCCGTCAGGACTTTCTTCTGCTTCTTCACCAACTGCTGGCTCAATGCGTAAATAGACTTCGCCAAATTGACCCGAACCACCAGATTGTTTTTTATGCTTGTGATGACCTTCAGCGTTTGCTGTAATTGTTTCTTTGTACGCAACCTTTGGGGTTCGCGTTTCAACTTCAACTCCATACCGATCCTTCAACATGCGAAGTTTCACTCGTAAGTGAATATCACCTAACCCTCGGATCACTAGATCACCAGTTGCTGCTACTCGGTCGCGTTCAAGGGTTGGGTCTTCTGAAAGCAACTTCGTAAGCGCTTCTCCAAGTTTTACTTCTGCGTTACGGTTTGCAGCATCAATCGCCAATCCAAACATTGGTTTTGGCATTGGCAATGGTTTTATTCTCATCTGCTCACTGATTGACCCATCATGCATGACGTCGCCGTATGAAAGCTCGTCAATTTTTGCAACCGCACCAATGTCTCCAGCAACAACTGATTTTGTTTCTACATGATCCTTACCTTGTAATTTAAACACATGACTGAGACGCAATCCCTTACGGTGTGCGTTAGTCCTTGGGTGAAAATCTGAGCTTACAGCACCTTGGTGCACTCTAAACACACTCAATTTGCCAACATACGGGTCGGAAGAAACTTTGAAAACATGCGCAACTGGATGCTCTGCATCACCAGTTGCGTGCCACTCTTCTTGGTCATCACCTTCATGAATAATAAACGTTCGGGGGTTTCCTTCATTTGGATTCGGGCAGAGTTCTGCTGCAAAATCCATGAACTCCGAAACACCAACTCCTGCACTAGCAGACATAAACATGACTGGCACAAGGTGGCCAGATCGAAGCGCAGCTTCAAAAGGACCATGCAATTGCTCAGGGCTTACTTCGCCTTGCTCCAAATACGCTTCCATCAGTTCTTCGTCGACTTCAACAACTTGATCTACGATTCCGGTGTGATACTCTGCTACATCGCCAAAATCGCTTTCTCCAGCTGCATTTTTAAAACAATCGATTACTGCTTTTCCATCATCTGTTGGCAAATTTACAGGACGACAAACATCGCCAAATGTTTCTTGAATGTTTCCAAGCAGTGCTTCGTTGTCTTCGCAGTGATCTATTTTGTTAATGAGAATTACTTGCGGGAGATTGCGTGCACGACCAACTGCAACTAATTTTCTCACTGCTGTATCGATCCCCGCCGACGCATCAATCATGACAACTTGGGTTTCAATAGCAGGTAATGCTGCAACAACTTTTCCAAAAAATCCTGGACTGCCGGGCGTATCGATCAAATTGATGTGTGCGTTTTTGTGATCAAAGTGAACAACTGTACTATCAATACTATGACCAAACTCTTTTTCTAAATCATCAAAATCGCAAATGGTGTTTCCATCTTCTACTCGACCAGCTTTGCCAATTTCACCTGCTGCATGGAGCATCCGTTCTATCAATGTCGTTTTCCCAGCTCCGGGAGAACCCGTCAAAACAATGTTACGGATGTCGGTCGTTGTGTAATTGGCCATAATTCTGCTTCTCCTTCATTGAACGAATCACCGCTGTTTTAACACTGCTACAGCGTCAAGAAAGCCGATGATAGCAGCCAAATCCCCTTTCTGCTCGGTTTTGAAAGCACTGCGAACCCAAAAACTCACCCTCGGTGAGTTTTTTCAGTTCGGGGGTGGAAAAACTCACCGGGGGTGAGTTTATCCGGGGGGAGTTGATTCGGTGGGAGTTAATTCGGGGGGAGGTTATTCGGGGGGAGTTTGTTGTAATTGTCGCAAGCCTTCGTACACAGCAGTGCAGACTGCGGTGGCAAGGTTCAAACTTCTCGCTTCTTGTTCCATAGGCAGGCACAACCGTGCGGATTCCCCCTGCGTTTTCGTGACCCAATCATGCACCTCATCTGGGACACCATGTTGCTCTGACCCGAAAAGTAAATAATCCCCTTTTTGGAACGATGCATTCCAGTATGTTTCTGATGATTTAGTTGTAAAAAGCCAAACCCGCTGCGGTTGCTGTGAATCAAGAAACGATTCCCAATCGTCATGTTCTTTCAAATCAACATCTCGCCAATAATCCATGCCTGACCTGCGTACCGCTTTCAGTGAAAGATCAAATGCCAATGGGTGAATCAAGTGCAATCGGCATCTTGTAGCCATAGCAGTTCGGCCAATGTTTCCCGTGTTATTGGGAATTTGCGGACAAAGTAAAACGATGTTAAAAAATGGTTCTTTCGCCAACCTTTAATGTCCGTATAGAGGATATTTTTCGCAAAGTGCATGGACTTCGCTGCAAACTTTACTGCACACATCGGCATCTCCACTTGAAGCGAGAACGCGATCGATCAGCGATGCAACAAGTACCATGTCAGCTTCAACAAGACCACGCGTGGTGAGTGCTGCTGTTCCAAGCCGAAGGCCACTTGTCACCATTGGTTTTCTTGGGTCATTTGGGATTCCATTTTTATTAACAACAATGCCCGCAGCTCCCAGCCAATCTTCAGCATCAGCGCCAGTCAACTCAGCATCTCTTGGTCGCAGGTCAACAAGCATCAAGTGATTGTCTGTCCCCCCGCTACATAACCGATACCCATGTGCAACCAACGCATCGGCAAGTGCATTCGCATTTTTGACAATTTGTTTTGCATAGGTCTTAAACGAGGGTTGCAACGCTTCCCCAAATGCAACTGCTTTTGCAGCAATAATGTGCATCAAAGGGCCTCCTTGAGAACCGGGAAACACTTTCCGATCGACCAACTTGGCGACCTCTTCGTCATCGGTCAAAATAATTCCGCCGCGTGGACCACGCAATGTTTTGTGTGTGGTTGAAGTCACAATGTGTGCATGTGGAAATGGCGATGGGTGTGCTCCACCCGCAACGAGCCCTGCAATGTGGGCAATGTCTGCCATGAGATAGGCACCAACACTGTCGGCAATTTCCCTAAACCTAGCAAAATCAATTGTTCGAGAATATGCGCTGTATCCGCAAATGATCATTTTGGGATTCGTTTCTAAAGCTCGTTTTGCAATGTGGTCGTAATCAAGAGTTTCTGTTTCTGAATCAAGATCGTAACTTTCAATATTGTAAAACGTGCCAGAGAAGTTGGGTTTTAATCCGTGGCTTAAGTGACCACCAGAAGAAATCGGGAGAGAAAGAATTGTATCACCCGGTTTACACAGCGCCATAAACGCTGCAACATTTGCATTTGCACCACTGTGTGGCTGGACATTTGCATACGAGCAACCAAACATCTCTTTGACTCGGTCGCGTGCAAGATCTTCGATCTGGTCGTGGAATTCACAGCCACCGTAATATCGTTTGCCGGGATACCCTTCAGCATATTTATTGGTGAGCCACGATCCCATAGTGTGCATCACAGCAGGAGAAACGTGGTTTTCTGAAGCAATCAACTCCAGCGTGAATTGCTGCCTCTTCGCTTCAGCAGCCATACTCGCCGCCACTTGTGGGTCAGCACTTTCAAGGGTTTCAAGTAATGTGCAAGACATTTTGTCAAGAACTGGCGATTCGGTTGTGTTTGTCATACTTTGTATTCTACACAGACTATGACAATTCTTCCTCTCCTTTTGCTCGCTCTTTCACCAATACAAATCGATGGTTCCTTTCAAGACTGGCCAGAAGGAATCACAAGGCAAGAAGACCTGCATTTCCACTACGCTCGCATCGAGTTACCCAGCAAAAAATGCCTTCAGCAATTACCAACGCAGCACGTTATAGAACTTGGGGAGTACACAATTCTCTTCTCTCCAACTGAAAAAGGATACGGGATTTCCTGCAAAAAAGGTGAGCAATGGGTTTCTCCCTACGCTGCGGGAGTTGTCTTTTCGCCAACTACAGCAGCAACAGATTTCGAAATTCGTGTGGATAAAGCTGAACATCCTTTTCCAAAAAAAGATTTCAATCTGGCTCCTCAAGGAGATTTCAGAGTAGTCAGTTGGAACGTGCAATTTGGGAACCTCCTTGAAGATAAGGAAAGAGGAAGCCGAATACTCAAAGCACTTAAACCAGATGTCCTTTTGCTACAAGAACTCGATGGGAATGATACGCCTGAGATTCTCACTGCTTTTCTTTCTTCAACACTTGGCGGTTCTTGGCACGTTGCACTCACAGAAAGTACAGGCACTGAGCGGCATCACCAATTAAGAAGTGCAATTGCATCAAAAAGCAGTTTGCAATCATCAGAACATATCAATTCTGGAAGTTGGCGGCAACTGAAAGCCATTTTCTCCACGATCAATTGCGAGAAGAAACCTGTTAACTTTGTTTCATTGCACCTTCGCTGCTGCGGAGGACCAACTGGTGAGGCAGAAGAGCAGAGACAAAGTGAATCAAAAGCAATTCAAAAGTTTATAGATTCGCACCAATCACCTCGTTTTGTAATTGCAGGCGATTGGAATCTCGTTGGCACAACAAAACCACTAGAAATTGTGCAAAACAATCAACTTTCTATCGTTGATGCATATCAACCTGATGGGCTTCTCAATGCAACGTGGTCAGACACATCAAGTTCATTTACGCCTGGCCGTTTAGATTGGATGTTGTTTTCCTCAAAAACACTAGAAGTTGTCAACTGTTTTATTCTTGAAACAAGTGATTTCAGTCCAGATACACTCATTGCAAACGATCTCCTTGCTGAGGACACTGCTACACTTTCAGACCATCTCCCACTCGTTGCAGATTTCAACATCATCAAATGATTATGAACACAAAAATAGGATCCCTAACGATTGGGTACATCGGATCAAACCTAATCTGTGAGTTTAGAAAACGTACCGTAGAAAAAGAACCATCAAAGATACTTCTTCGTCAATTGCAACGGTACTTTGATGGAATACATACAAAACCATTCGATGCACCGATCCCCGATGGTCCACCGTTCATGCAAAAATGTTGGGTTGCATGCCGTAACATTCCATACGGCGAAACCATCACCTACGGTGAACTCGCAGCAGCAGCAGGTTCGCCTCGCGCAACACGCGCTGCAGGGCAAGCGATGCGGCACAACCCTGTAAGCATTATCACGCCTTGTCACAGAGTCATAGCATCAACTGGAAAATTACATGGATTTTCAGGAAAAACTGACCTCAAAAGCAAGGAACTACGTACAAAACAGTTTTTGCTTGCTTTAGAACAAACAACTCTCAAGAGTCTATAATTCACGTATGAAAATCGCAATTGTAGGAACTGGCTATGTTGGACTCGTCACAGGTACATGCTTTGCTAATGCGGGCAATAGTGTGACATGTTTAGATATTGATCAAGAAAAACTTGCAAAGTTGCGGAACTCGCAATCACCCTTCTTTGAACCGGGGCTCTCGGAATTGATGCACCGTTCAATAGATGCAAAGCGGCTTCTCTTTACTGATGATGCCGAAGAAGCATTTGATGATGCAGAGATTATCTTTATCTGTGTAGGAACACCAACCTCAGCGCATGGCGATTGCGATCTCTCTGGTGTGATGAGCGTTGCTGATCAAATTGCGCGATGTATCCAAGATCGAAAAGAAGACCCCCCGTTGGTTGTTGTGAAATCAACCGTGCCTGTGGGCACGACTGAACTTGTTGGCGAACGAATTTCTACACAAACAGGTTTCCAAATCAGTATTGCAAATAACCCTGAATTTCTTCGCGAAGGATCTGCGATTGACGACTTTAGATCACCAGACAGAGTTGTGTGCGGGGTGATGGATGATCTTGGAAAATCTCGGCTCGCCGAATTGTATTCGCCATTTGTTGATCAACAAAAAACGCTGTTCTTCTTCGACATACGCTCTTCAGAAATGGTGAAGTATGCAAGTAACGCGATGCTCGCATGCAAAATTAGTTTCATGAATGAGATTGCATCATTGTGCGAACGCAACGGTGCAAACATTGAGCTTGTCCACGATGGGATGTGTAGTGACAGTAGAATTGGTACACAATTTTTCAACCCCGGAATTGGGTATGGAGGATCATGTTTTCCTAAAGACACACTTGCAGTCATTGAAATGGGCGAGAAAGCGAACGCAACTTGTCACGTCAACGAAGCAGTACATAAAATCAACCTCCGCCAACGCCAGTGGTTTGCGGACCGCATTGTTTCACATTTTGGCGGGTCTCTCTCTGGAAAGAAAATTGCTATGTGGGGACTTGCATTTAAACCTCGAACTGACGACATTCGAGATGCGCCTTCAATAGATATTGCAAAAACAATGCTCAAGGCTGGCGCTTCGATCACCGCCTATGATGCGGAAGCTTCTGCAAACTTCAGCAATGAAGTTCCAGAAGTGCATATCGCAAACGACATGTACGATGCTGCTCAAGATGCGGATGCAATTGTCGTTTGCACCGAGTGGTCAGAATTTTCTGCCCCTGATTTTGACAGGCTCAAAAATATACTCAACGCCCCCGTCCTGTTTGATGGCAGAAACATCTATTCGCAGCGGACTATGAAGAAACACAATTTTCACTATTACTCTGTTGGCAGGCCAACGGTCACCCAAAAGACAGCAAAAGTTTGATGTAAAAACCCCTTTTTTGACTCTAGTTTCACCTTTTTCTGACTCTTTTCAATTCGTGTGCTACTCTTTATAGAGTAAAGGAACTTATTTTATGGCAAAAGCAATTGCAGACCCCGAAGAAATCAGACGTTTTGCACACGATCTCAAACGATTCAACGACGACCTTACGCACCAGATTCAAGTGATGCGAAGCAGAATGTCATCACTCTCGCAAAGTTGGCGAGATCAAGAACAACGCAAATTTGAAGAAGAATTTGATCACACTATCAAAGCGATTGATCGTTTTGCAAAGTTAGGCACTGAGCAAATTCCATTTCTTCTACGCAAGGCACAACGCATTGAAGATTATCTTCAACAAAGATAACACATGCCAGAATCTGCCAATGTAAAATCTCTAGATGGGCTCCGCGATTTCAGGGCGGCACTCATTGATTTTATAGAGAAGGCAAAACGAGCAACTTCATCGGCAGAGTCTGAAATAAGTCACATGCAATCTTGGCTTGGCAATACACAAATGATGCACTGGAAGCATGCCATTCGTAAAGCTGAAGAAAAATTATCGCAAGCAAAAAGTGAACTTTTTAGAGCAACCATTTCCCAGCCAGATAATCCAAGGGGACCGACAGATCAAATCAAACTTGTCCGCAGGCGAAAAGAAGAAATTGCAGCAGCGCAACTTAAACTTAAAAACACACAACGGTGGGTGCGGATTGTCGAGCATGAAAATCACGAATATCGAAGTGCAATGACACCACTCACAGCAAGTTTAGACGGTGAGTTACAAAAAGCGGTTGTAAAGATTGATAATGCAATTTGCTCGATCGAACTGTACTTAGCAGATCAAGTAGTAGAATCTGAAAAAGACCAACCACTAGAAGAAAAAACGACCATCGCCAGACGTGGCGATGACAGAAAGGGCCAAGACGATGAGCATGGTGACAGCCAAGGCACAATTGACGAAGGCGACGAAGAATCTCCTTCTGAAATGGGATGATGCGAATGAACATTGGGACGATCCAGTGAGCAGAGCTATGGAAAAGAAACATACTGACCCGCTTCGCGCTTCGGTACGTTCTGCAATTGCTGCAATGGATAACATGGGAGAACTTCTCGCTAGAGCCGAGCAAGAGTGCTCCTGAATAGTACACTACGCCCCTACGATGACACTTTCCATCCTCCATCAACAACGAGCACAACTTGCCGCAGTTATGCAATTGATCAAAGAGACGCGGATCCGTGAGCAAGAAATACTTCAAGAAGTTTCCGAAGGGATTGCCAATTCTCATTCCAAACGAGAAAAAGACCTCCACAGATGTGAAGAACTTGCAGCATCAAAGAGAATTACTGCTCAGCAATTTTTTGAAAAGGATTCAGCTAAAGTTGAAAAAAGAAGAGAGTTGGAACCAAAGATCCTCGAAGAACGACACGAAATCAGGCTCTCAGAAATTGCCGAAGAAGCTGAAGATCTCAACGATGAGACTGAATCGAAACTAAATGAGGAGCAGTGGCTCGCAGAATCCGTATACGAAGCTGCGATCCCTATTCCTAACCAAAGGTACGAAGATATAAAGCAAGATCTTGATAAAGAATTGAAAAGAGTTGATCAACTTTGTATCGAAGCACCCAGAATGCTTTCTCGTTTGCGGCAACACGATGATTCAACGACAGACGATCATGATGATTCTCGAAAAAAGCACATGAGCCAATATGTTCAAGGCGCTACCGCGGCACTTAAATCCATCAAATGTGATCCAAGAGCAAAATTGTTTATTGGGTTCAGGCCGTTCATTATTATTGGTTTCATTACAGCAGTCATTGGTGTTTTTGCAAACTATGCACTCGATAATACCCTTCACATAATTGGCGCTCCAGTTCTTGCTTTTTGCCTAGTAGTGACTGGGCTAATCTTTGTTTACGCAACTGGCAAGAATTCGGTCCGAATGAAAATGCAAGAGTTTCGTTCTTGCGTCAGCGCCGCACGAAGAGTTCGCGAATATGAGTTAAAGAAAGCAGATCGAAAGAGGATCTCCGATGAAACAAATGTCAAAGAGACAAGACAACGTGAACTTGCCAATGCTGAAGACAAATATGGACCAAGGCTAAAAGAAATCGAACGGCTTTGCAAGAAAGATATTGGCAAGGAAGAGATACGTTTTGCCGCTGTAAAAGAAAAATTATCAACCAAATTAGAACAAGATGCAACAGATGTGGAAACACAGTTTGCAGATGACATTGCGCATTTAGAAAAAGAACAAGCCGACACACTCCACGCGATTGAATCACAGCACAACGCCACGCTTCTCTCAATAGAAGAAAAGAGAATTGATGTCATCACAACTTTACAAACAAAGTGGGACGCGACTTTTGAGAAGTTCACAGAGGATCTTCAGAGTCAACGCAAAGAAGCAGAAAAGTTGTATGCGTGCTGGTCTGATACTGACTGGAAAAATTGGACACCGCCCAGCGAACCCCTTGACCGAATTCCTCTCGGCGAATTTAAAGCGAATCTTCAAACAATTGGTGGTGAAGTACCAGTGGACCAACGACTCACGCTTCCGGAGCCTACCATTGAAACTGTCCCACTTTGCATGACATTGCCGCGTGACTCATCCCTGCTTGTCTCCACAAGTGGAAAACTTCGAGATCAATCGATTGAAATTATTCAGAATTCCGTGATCAGAGTGCTCACTGCTATCCCTCCCGGAAAAGCGAAGTTTACGTTGATTGATCCTGTAGGACTAGGCGAAACGTACGCAGGCATTTTACACCTTGCTGATTTTGAAGAGTCGCAACTTCTCGATCGCGCATGGACCGAAGTTCGTCACATTGAGCAGCAACTCACAAACATAACGCAACACATGGAAACTGTGATTCAAAAATATCTTCGAAACGAATTTGATTCCATCGACGATTACAACGAACAAGCAGGCGAAATTGCTGAGCCATACCGCTTTTTAGTAATCGCTGATTTTCCAACAAACTTTACCGAAAATTCAATCAAGCGACTTTCAAGCATCATTACAAGCGGCGCAAAATGTGGCGTGCACGTGTTCCTACACCGAGACTTAGGTCAACCACTACCGCAGGGCATTGATGAGGATACGCTCCATCGGTTTGATATGAAATTGAAGGAAGAGGATGGCAAACTATCGATCAATGAAAAAGGGATGCGTGATCTCCCTTTGACAACAACTCCCCCACCAGATGATGCAACAACGACAACGATTGTAAAAACGGTTGGTGAACTCGCTGAAACAACACACAGAGTCGAGGTCCCCTTTTCAATTATTGCTCCAAAAGAAGACGAATATTGGAGTCAATCGACATCGCACAAACTATCTGTTCCCCTTGGCAGAGCTGGTGCAACAAAGTTTCAAAATCTTGTGCTTGGTAGAGGTACTGCGCAGCACGCACTCATTGCAGGAAAAACTGGCTCTGGCAAATCAACGCTGCTCCATGTGTTAATCACAAATCTTGCACTCTGGTACAGCCCAGATGAAGTTGAGTTTTATCTTGTTGACTTCAAGAAGGGTGTTGAATTCAAAACATACGCGACACATTCATTGCCACATGCACGAGTTGTTGCCGTTGAGAGTGACCGCGAGTTTGGTATTAGCGTTTTGCAAAAACTTGACAACGAGTTAAAACGTCGCGGTGAATTATTCCGCGATCTTGGCGTGCAAGACATTGCTGGCTTCCGTAAATCTTCGGAAGATTCGATGCCAAGAATACTTCTCATCGTTGATGAATTCCAAGAATTCTTTGTTGATGATGACAAAATTGCACAGGAAGCAAGTTTACTTCTTGACCGCATCGTGAGACAGGGTCGAGCATTTGGCATTCATGCCATTCTCGGTTCACAAACTTTAGACGGCGCATACACACTTGGTAGATCCACTATGGGACAAATGGCTGTCCGCATTGCATTGCAATGTTCTGAAGCTGACAGTTACATTATTCTCAGTGAAGACAATGCTGCGGCAAGGCTTTTATCGAGACCCGGCGAAGCAATTTACAATGACAGTGCAGGGAAAGTTGAAGGAAACAGCCCATTCCAAATTGTTTGGCTTGACGAAGACATTCGTGAAAAAGAACTTGCAAAAGTAAGAGAACTCTACAAGGGGCAGGAACGCGAAATGGTTGTCTATGAAGGCAATGCACCAGTGGCACTAAGCGAGAACAAAGCGTTTGATACTGCAAAAACAACGCAGATCTCCGCGAAACCACCTGTAGCCGCTGCGTGGCTTGGCGCAGCAATGGCAATAAAGGAAGACACTGCAGCATTGTTTAGACAAGCAACTGCAAACAATTTGCTAATAGTCGGTCAACAAGAAGAAGTCACAACTTCGCTCGTTGCATCTTCGATGTTGTCACTAGATATTCAATTCCCACCCGACCAATTGCAAATGACTGTCCTTGATGGCACACATGGCGATGCAACCTATGCCTCCTTACTTCCTGACGTTGTCGCACATCTTCATTGTAATGCGCAACTCATTGAAAGCCGTGCTGTAGAAGACACTATGCAATCTCTCTATAGTGAATTGCAAGATAGGATTGAAAATAATGCGCAAGGAAAACCAACACAATTCCTTATAGTCAATGGGCTACACAGGTTCCGAGATTTGCGACGCAACGAAGATGATTACGGTTTCAGTATGAGTGATGAAGAAAAACAAAAAACACCTGCTCAAATTTTTGCTGAACTCATCAAAGAAGGCCCAGCGCTTGGAATGCATGTCATCGTTGCGACCGATACGTTGACCAACCTAAACCGCGCTGTCGATCGACAAGGGTTACGTGAATTTGATCTACGCGTCCTTCTTCAAATGGGGAACAACGATTCATCAAATCTCATCGACTCTACTGCCGCTTCTAAACTAGGAATGCACAGAGCGCTGCTATACAGCGAAGAGGCTGGCACGATTGAACCGTTTAGACCATATTCAATGCCTGTCGTTCGAGATATGTGATTATAGAAATTCACAACTGCTCCCACGACCATCTGTACATTCATTGGCACTTTGCTACAATGCCAAAACCCCCGAAGTTGAACCCCCGAACTCCCGGAGTTAAACTCCAAAAGTTAGATTTCAGGGCCATTAGCTCAGTTGGCTAGAGCGCTTCGTTTACACCGAAGAAGTCACAGGTTCGAGTCCTGTATGGCCCATTAGATAAGCCAATAGCAATTGCTATTGGCTTATCTAATGGGCCGCTGCTTGATACAGGACTCGCGGCAAGCGAGTCCTGTTTGAATTTCGCATATTTACCTTGCTATTCCCACCGCCTCGTGTAACAATGGTTGTAAGTACGGGCGATGCCCGGGAAAGGTTTGGAGATGAAGAAACTAATTACTTGTTTGGTCGCGTGTGTGTTGAGTGGTGTTGCGTTCGCTAAAACGTGGACTGTAGATGATGACGGCAAGGCAGATTTTGACAACATTCAAGCAGCGGTTAATGCGGATGAACCACGAGGCAGTATCCGTGAGATCATGCCCTGTGATCTTGGTCCCATTACAGAGAACCGAGGTGTGACGTGGGGAACGCTATGGCCCGCTGGAACCGTCTACTACGATTTCGACGCCTCTATCAGCCAACTGAATCGTGATCGAACCCGTGCGGCGATGGATGTTCTTGAGACCGCGACCGAGATGGGCACGGTCTTCATCCCCCGCACCAATGAACCCGACTACATCCACATCATTGAAGGCGGCGGCAACTGGTCCTCCGTCGGCATGCAGGGCGGAAGTCAGAATCTCAGCATGTACAACTGGAGCTATCAATTTATCATCTGCCATGAGTTGATCCACGCATTGGGTCGGCTGCACCAGCAGAGCCGGTCCGATCGCGATAACTACATTACGGTGAACTGGGAATGCATCGATTCCAACTATGCCTACAACTACAACATATGCGGGCAGTGCCCCAACTATGGGGAGTACGATTTCGAATCGGTCATGCACTACAGTCAATGGGGTTTCAACACCGGTTGCCCAACCATGACCTGTTTGCCCGGATACGAAGAGTTTCAGGATGTTATGGGGCAGCGGGACTACCTTAGTAATGGGGACATCGAGACACTGCGATCCATGTATCCGATACAAAGTGCGACCGGCGCATGCTGCGTTGGTACAGCTGGTGGGTGTATTGACAATCTTTCAGAGTCGGGCTGCCTTGCTGGGTCTGGTACATGGCATGGCCCAGATTCTGTTTGCGCAGATGGCGATTGCGAACTGAGCAACTGCGATGGAGATGCAGATGATAGTGGCGTTGTTGATGTAGGCGACATACTTGTAGTCATCGACCAGTGGGGACTCGCAGACTCCCCTGCTGATGTGAACAACGACGGCATCGTGAATGTATCCGACCTACTCATGGTTATCGACTCTTGGGGTACTTGTTTGTAGTTCCCCACCTGCACGTCAGCTCATGTTGTTACATCTAACTTCGATCCCATTTTTGAAGGCCGGAAAACATGAGATGGAATCGCATAACATACTTCATTTATAAAATGTTTCACCGTTGGTGGCTCTGGCATAGGGAGTACGATGTATAGGTATGGTCAGCGAGTTTTTACTATTAGCAATGACTTGCTTGGGGCAATCAAGTAACTTCCGTGCACCAACTACATATGATCGAATCGTTCCTCGCATATATTCTCACTCTGAAATGTTGTACAAAAACCTTCGATATGAAGGGAATAACATTTCCATGCGTGGTCCAAAAAACACTGCTGGCAATTATGTTAACGGTGCACTTGTCGCTAGCCGTTGGCAAGCTGCTTCAACTTGCTGCAAAGCTATTTTTGTCCTTCGTGATTCACTCTACAGCCAACAAGATCACCCGTACAGACATCGTCCACACTCGCTTATTCTTCCACCGAGTTGGGTCACGAGTGCTACATTCCTTGCAAAGAATAAAAAGGCTATCCTCCTCCCAATTATATTTCCCATTGATGACGATAACAATTGGGCAACAATAACATCGCCACAAGAATTGTTTGGCAGTTTTCCTCCAAGTGATGCCCTGTTCAAAAGAGTAACTGGAAAAATCCAGAACCTCGAACAAAAAAGGAATGCCCGCCAAACAATTATTCAAATGTATTCATATGCGAAAGAGCTTGCTCAGGCGTCAAAACTTGGAGCAACACAAGTCCTACAAGTTGGCTCCGAATTGATAAGCAAATCTGATTGCAACTACTTTGGAACTTCAGTCCGACAAAACCATATTATCCCAATTTTTGTTGAAAACCCAAACGTGAAGGAAAAATCCGAAGGTAAAGGTACCGCTCCACCTCACCTTGACATCCCTACGAGTTTTATTGATGGATGCACAAAAACCATCTACAAACGACGGCTCGAAGATGGTGACATTGCGATAGAACGATACGATTTATCCGACTCGGCCGATTGCGCAAGAGCAACATCCCTTTTAGAAGCACTTGTGCCAAATAGAGAAGAAGGCACGACGAAAGTTTGGGTCTGGGTAACGGGACCACTAAATGCGAAAGAAAAACTCATGGGGCAAGACGCTATGAGATGGATCGACCAATTTAAAGCTCACCTAGAAACAAGAAATATAAACATGCAAAGAGTTGCGTTGTTCAGCAAACCGTCAATCACATTACCCTCTGGTACATCTCGTGATTTTGTGTTCCATACGAAACTTAAAGTGTTCGAAAATGCAAACATGTCCATGAGCGTGAACCTGAGCACAAAGGCGTTACAAACACTCATCGAATCTCACGAATAATTCCACCCGCCACTTCAATATCTTCGTCCTGTATAAAACCAACAGTGAAGTTGCAGATATAGTTATTACCGTCGCGATTCGATCAATTTTAGATAAGAAATGTATCAGTCGCTTGCCAAAGTGTTTCAAGGCGATCAATACGGTCGCGTGCTTTGTCACCGAGTTCACGCACCACTTGAGAGACAAGTAACTCCGCAACAATCACTGCTGGCACTGAACTATCAAACGGCCCCACCGCTGGAATGTCAAGTTCGCAACGAATGTCAGTTAAGGAAGAAAGTGGTGACAACGGACTATCGGTAATCGCAACAATGGTGACACCAAGGTCAGCAAGCATTCTTGCTGCATCAACAGCATGACGGCGGTACCTTGAAAAATCAAACACTACTGCGACATCACCCTTTTGTGCGCCGCACAACTCTCGACCAGTTGAATGCTCATCAACAAGCATTACATTAGAACGAACCATAGAAAGTCCACTTGTGAGTGCAATTGCACCACTCCTTGACGTTTCCCCAGAGAGCACCCACACATGATTCGCTGTTGCCAGTGGAGAAGCCATGCCATTGAGTCGGTCTTGATGAAGCACTTCAAAGACTGATCGGACTGCGCTCTCTATTTTGTCTTGAAGGGGTTCAAGCGATGCATCACTCCGCACCCGTTGACTTGGCCGCGTGCGTTTCTTTGAAACTTCATCGCGAGCACTCTGTTGCAATTCGCTGAATCCTGCGTACCCAAGTTTTGTCGCAAACCGCACAATGGACGCCCTGCTCGTTCCCACACGTGCTGCAAGGGTCGTCACGTTTCCGAACGTGAGAAGCGATTCGTCTTCGATCACCGCTTCGGCTATTCGACGCTGGGTACGTGTTAATCGATCATTTATGGTCGCAATATCGTTTTTTAGACTCAAAACTGGAACTCCGTTGCACAATTTGTTACATTATACATACTCTATTGTACACCTTGTTACATCAGAAGCAATGACCGATAACACTTACCTACAAAGGCCTCAACATGACTGAAAAGATGACCTATACCCCAACAGCCCGCGAGCAGCAATTCCTCGATACCGTCGAGAGCCCGAAGTACCAACGAGAAATCGCCAACGGATTAAACCCCTTCTTCTCAGATAAAGCGCCTGAAGAAATGCAGAGCTTTTATACAACAAGCGAAATCGATGCGCTTCGTATTTTGAAAGATACGGATCGCGATGTTGAAGACCGCATGCCAGTGAAAATGACAAACCACTATTTCAACATTGCAAAGAACAGCAAATCAGTTCAAAAAATTGTCAAAGCATCGCCAGAAGAAACAGAAGATCTTTGCGGCTCAGAAGATCCTGGGTATCAAATGGATTACAGCCCAGTTCCAGGATTACTCCATAAATACGAAATGGGTTTGATGTATGTCATTTCTACATGTTCTTCGCATTGCCGTTTTTGTTATCGCGAAGAGTTGATAGCACGCAAGGAAGTGGAACGACACGACGGCACAGTTGCGAAGAAAAAACTTGCTCAAATTCCAGAAATAGTTGGGTACATTAAAGAACATAACGCTGCTGTTGAAACGAATGGTGGAAGGCACCCAGAATCCGGCCGCGAAAAGTTGCGAGAGATACTTCTTTCGGGAGGCGACCCAATGGTGCTTGCAAATTCCAAAATTGCTGCATGGCTTTCAGCACTTGCGGAAAGTGGCATCGAAGCCATTCGAATCGGCACGAAGGAAATGGCGTTTTACCCAGAGCGTTTTGACGACGCGTTCCTCACTATGCTTGACAATTTCCATGAAACTTACCCAGAGGTTGGCCTGCGCGTTTTGATTCATTTCAATCATCCTGACGAGTTTCTTGCCAAAGATGAAAACGGAAGTTACATCCCAGACGAGTCGGGCATTTACAAATGGATTCCTGCAACAGACAAAGCGATGAAAGGACTCGTTTCACGTGGTTGGATCAGCGTAGAAAATCAATCGCCAATTATTAAAGGTGTGAATGATGATTCCGACGCACTTCGCATCATGCAACGCGCGTTAAAACGAGTCGGTGCTGAGAACCATTACTTCTTCTGCGGCCGAGACATTATTGCCCACCGCTATTTCAATGTTCCAATCGAAACTGCTTGGCAAACACTGAACAACTCACAAAAAGGACTTTCAGGAGTCGAAGCGCATGCACGATTATCAATTACGCATTACTTAGGCAAAACTGAGGTTGCGGCAGTCACAAACGAACCTATTCCTGGTCTTGCAGGAAGTGAACATGGCGTTGTGATATTTAAACTTTTGCGTAATGCCGCAGACGCACCACTTCGGGGAAAAGTCTGTATTGTTGGACGTAACCCAGAAGCCATTTGGTTTGACGATTACGAAGACCGCGTCCTATTCGATGAAGCAGGACTGTTTGATTACACTCGCGTAAAAGAAATAACCAATGCTTCATAAGCAGATTGCGAGCACAAAAGAAGCTGTTGCAGATGTATTCGATGGTGCAACTGTCATGATCGGTGGCTTCGGTGAAGCGGGAAGTCCGATCGAACTCATCCACGCCCTCATTGACCATGGTGCTACAAACCTAACTGTCATCAATAACAACACCGGAAGTGGTGAAGTCGGACTCGCTGCACTCATCAAGGCACACCGCGTTTCAAAAATGATTTGCTCCTACCCTAGAACAGCAAACTCAACTGTCTTCCCAAAACTTTACCACGACAATGAAATCGAACTTGAACTTGTCCCCCAAGGCACTCTTGCAGAACGCATCCGCGCTGGTGGTTCAGGCATTCCTGCGTTTTACACCCCCACTTCTGTCGGTACGCCACTTGGCGAAGGTAAAGAAGTACGGGAAATCAAAGGGAGAAATTACGTATTGGAGTATGGATTAACCGCAGACTTTTCACTGATCAAAGCTCGCAAAGCAGATACGCACGGTAATCTTCTGTACAACAAGACTGCTCGAAACTTCAGCCCGCTCATGGCGATGGCGGGCAAGACAACAGTTGCGCAAGTACAACACATTGTACAAGCCGGTGAACTTGATCCTGAAACAATCATCACCCCCGGAATATTTGTCCAACGAGTTATTGAGGTTGATGAACCGCTTCTTGAATCCGCTTTGGTTGCAGCAGGAGAAACATATCCATGAGTGGTCTAACACGCGACGAAATGGCTAAACGTCTTGCACATGACATTCCAAATGGTGCGTATGTCAATCTCGGTATTGGTATTCCCGAACTTGTTGCGAAGTTTGTTCCTGCTGATCGAGAGTTTATCTATCACACTGAAAATGGGCTGCTGGGCATGGGACCCGCGCCAAAAGAAGGCGAGGGTGATCCTGAACTGATTAACGCAGGCAAACGACAAGTTACTGCGCTTCCGGGTGCTGCGTACTTTCACCATGCGGATAGTTTTTCAATGATTCGAGGTGGGCATCTTGACTTAAGTGTGCTTGGTGCATTGCAAGTTTCGAGCGGTGGCGATCTCGCAAATTGGTCGACTGGCGGACCAGATGCGATTCCTGCTGTTGGCGGTGCAATGGATTTGGTCGCGGGCGTAAAGTCTGTCTATGTCATCACACAACATTGCACAAAGAACGGTGAACCAAAACTTGTCGAGGCATGTACATACCCACTTACAGGTGTCGGAGTCGTCAACCGTATTTACACTGACCTTGCTGTGATTGAAGTCACAAGTGATGGGTTCCAACTCGTTGAACTCTCACCGGAAATTAGTTTTGAATATGTGCAAGAACGAACTGGTGCACCCCTCCTGCCAAAACAGGAAAATGCCTCATGACACGAAGCGAAGATCTATACAAACGAGCACTTGAAGTGCTTCCAGGTGGCGTCAGCCGAAACACTGTGCTGCGAACACCGCAACCCTACGCCGATTTCGGGAAAGGGTGCCAACTTGTTGACCTTGAGGGCGTTTCGCGAATCGATTTTTCAAACAACATGGCCTCGCTTTTGCATGGTCACGCTGATCCGGAAATTGTGGAAGCGGTCACGCAACAACTGAAGCGTGGCACTGCATTCACGATGGCAACCGAAATTGAAGTGGAATACGCCGAGCATCTATGCAGTCGCAACGATTCTTTTGAACAATTGCGGTTTGTTAATTCTGGCACTGAAGCAATCATGGCATGCCTAAAAGCGTCTAGGGCATATACGGGAAAACCCATGATCGCCAAGGTCGAAGGCGCGTACCACGGGCAGTATGATTACGCAGAAGTCAGCCAAACACCAACCCCCGAAAATTGGGGCGACGTGAACAAACCAAATAGTGTTCCTGTTGCACATGGCACTCCCGACTCTGCGCTGAACGATGTCGTCATTATTCCATTCAACGATGTTGAACGAGCGCTTGCACGATTAAATGAACACGCAGATGAGATTGCGTGCGTTCTTCTTGATTTGATGCCCCATCGAGTCGGACTTCGACCTGCTGAAGAAGAGTTCGTCGAAGCACTTCGGGAGTGGACAGAACAACACGGTGCACTGCTTGTGCTTGACGAAGTGATTACATTTCGCAGCGAGTATGGCGGGTTGCAAGAACGCTACGACATTACACCAGATTTAACTGCGCTTGGCAAAGCGATTGGTGGCGGGTTTCCTGTCGGCGCACTTGCAGGCAAAAAGGAAGTGATGGATGTGATGAATCCGAAAAACACACCCCTACTCTTTCCACACTCTGGAACTTTTTCCGCGAATCCAATTACACTTACAGCGGGATTAACCGCAATGAAAAAATTTGACAAGCTCTCTGTTGCTCGTCTGAATGCACTCACTAGGCGAGCAATTGAAGGCATCGAACAAGCCATTTCAGAAACTGGTGCAACCGCATGCGTGACAGGCGGCGGATCTTTGTTTCGCATTCACTTTAAGGAAGCGCCGCCATCAAACTTCCGAGAAGCATTTACAACAACTGAAGAAAACGAACGAACCAAGCAAATGCTTGACCATCTGTTTGGTTCCGGTTTTGTTCTGATCAACACATGCTCAGGTGCACTCTCAACGCCGATGACTGAAACTGACATTGATGCCTTGGTGAATGCTATCAAGGGCGACTTTCAAAAACTGTAATCTGCCATTGTTCCGGGTCAGTCCCGTCGTGCACGGATTAACTGCCACGAACGATTTCGCCATCGTCATCAATCATGATCCGAGGATTTTTTTGCATTGGTATTGCTAACTGATATCGAGTGTGGCGTTTTATCCCCGTCCTTGTAAGCGCATTCATTTCAACTA
>JACKQG010000573.1_pt1 | contig 53458 bp, 59 predicted proteins | sample 8237621 | NCBI WGS metagenome assembly JACKQG01 (sample SAMN15677084, study PRJNA649215) | marine metagenome | biome: marine; feature: Black Sea; material: saline water; isolation source: suspended particulate matter (SPM) from the Black Sea western gyre | collected 2013-06-09/2013-06-10 | depth... | reverse complement strand
CCACCCTCCTAAACCTTTAATTAACAAAGTCATTTATTTATTTTGCGACAAACTCTGAAAAAACCCAATTAAACAAAGATTTAAAAAAAACAACTTAACATACATATCCATGAATTTTAAATCCAGAAACGTTGTTATGTGGCTGGCAGGTATAAACATAGCTCTGTTTTTAGTCCAAATAATTCTTCCAGCCTTTAAAACTAATTTCATGCTGATATCAGAAGATGTTTTCACAAGGCCTTGGATTCTAGTAACGCACATGTTCTTACACGGAGGATTTGCACACCTATTGTTCAATCTCTATGCTCTAGTTTTGTTCGGCGGTTTGCTTGAGAGAAAAATAGGTCCTAAAAGATTCTTAATGGTTTACTTCCTATCTGGTATAATAGCTGGCTTTGTAGCTAGTTTTTTCTACCGTGCTTCGTTGGGTGCAAGCGGAGCAATCATGGGAATACTAGCAGCGTTAATTGTCTTAATGCCTAATTTAAGAGTTCTCTTCTTCTTTGCAATACCAATGCCCTTTTGGGTGGCAGGCGTTGTGTGGGCACTACTTGACATCGGAGGAATATTCTTTCCCTCAGGAGTTGGGAACATCGCACATCTAGTTGGAATGGCAGTTGGATTTATCTATGGATTCTATCTTAAGAAGCAGAAAAAACAATTCAACAGGTCATTCTCTTCAAGAATTCATATGACACGAGAAGATATCAATAACTATATTTCTAAGGGAAGAATATAACTATTTACAGCAGAAAACAGTTGTGTACTTAGTCTCCCGAACATCCCCTGACTCATCCCTATAGTTTTCATCAGTTGTTCTGATAGTATTATAACAATTATTGAAATTATTAGACACATCCTTGAACATCACATCCTTAAATGAACCATCTCCAGAACTATAATATATCATTGTTTTCACAGTGTTTGTCATCAAGCATGAATCATAGTCAGTAGCTCTGCAAGCCATGTGGCCACTTAGAGATCTGAGCTTTATGAAATCCTTGTTGTTTAGATTCACCCAAGCACAATCAAGATTTGTTTTTACTACATCCTCACCTGCAGGCATTTGATATACTGTTTCACCACCGATATTCTTTACAGGAATCTCTACATTCAGAATTTTTTTCCAAGGCAACCTCACAGTATTTATCTTTATAGGAGTAAGCAATCCTTCAGTACTTACTGCTTTGAAATCAGAAGGCGCTGTGGTAGACCTTAAAAATTTGACAACAAAACCTTCAGTACCAATTGTTCTTTTAACAACCTGACCTGTTATTCCTGGATTCACTTGGTTGTAGGAAAGGGTTATGACAAAAAAAGCTAGGATAAGAACTATTAGCATGTAATGAATGTCATGAACATGTTTTGCCATATATACACCCCTCTCTCAATGTTAATATTTGAAAAGTATATAAATTTTTTGGAAAATTAAATACTTACATACTTTATGGCTGAAAACATAACTATCAGTGCAGGTATGACAACTGCGAAATAAGCTTCTCTGCTCCACATCATCACCTTTTTCCCATCCAACACAAAGAAAGGCAGCATGTTAAAGAAAGCAAGGAAAGCGTTTATCCAGATACCATAAGAAGCGAGCTCTAAGAGTAACCCAATATTAAGCATTGTGGCCAGTAAAAACAATGGAACAAATAACAAGGATAAGACAAGGTTAACAATAGGACCTGCAATTGCTATCTTGCCATTCTGGGCTCTACTAACACGACCAGATATCATGACAGCTCCAGGAGCAGCTATTAGGAAGCCAAAGAAACTCATGATTAATGCTAGAACCAGCATCTGTATGCTAGCTCTGAATTCTGCAAAGCACCCATATCTCTGGGCAACTATCTTGTGAGCCATCTCATGGAACAAGAAGCCAATACCAACAGTGAGTGCTGCAAGGATAAATGTCTTGATAATAGTCAAAGAAAACAACCTTCCACCAGATAGGAGGATGGCAAAAGCCAAACTAATGAATATCCAAGCCTCAATCAAGTCATGGATTTCTTGCTTAGAAGTTTTAAAGACAAAAGCCATGGAATAATAAAAAAAGAGATTGTTTATAAAACTTACCAAGTAAAATAATAACCACTCGCGAATAGATAAAAAATCAAAAAGTTTATATATTAGTTGATTCTCAAAAATGAATAGGGGGTAAAGGTGGAAAATAAAGGTCCAGTTCTTATAAGCTATTTATCGCAAATAATACTGATAATAGTTCTTCTCCAAGTCTCAGGTACTTTGAAAGGATTAACCATAATAGTAATGCTCATAACAGAAGCATTGATAATAACAAGTTTGATTAAAGAAAGAAAATGGGATTTCCAGAGCTGGTATGCTTTCTTCATCTTTATAATAGTACTATTATTCCTGCTTGCACATATACAACCAGGGACAAGCGAGATAACAGCACCTCTGTCTGTTGAGATAATAGTTTCCTTGATATTAGGATTCTTTCTAACAGTATTCTCAAAAGAATCTGTAGAAGAAGAACCTGGTGTGAAAGTAGTTGAGATGGAACCCACTATCGAACCTATAACTGAGAAACCTAAAAAAAGCACTGCAAAGAAAGAACTACTGGTATCAGCTGAGGGAAGCAAGAAGTATCATAGACCAACATGTGCCTATGTTAGCAAAGTGCCAAAAAGCAAAATAATAGTCTATACCTCAAAAAGACAAGCAGCAGGAAAAGGATTAAGCGCCTGCAAGAATTGCCTAAAATAAATTTATGACCAAAAGGCATCCAGTGCCTTCTGATTTTTATTATGTCTCACCAATCTCATAGGAGGATTGACAAGTTTCCACTCAAAGCCCCATTTCTTAAGCATTTCTTCAGCATTAGGACTTATCTTTGGAGACGCTAATATCCCAGAAACTTTGTTGGTTCCTTTCAACTCTTTGATCTTCTCAACATATCTTCGAAGTTGATGTACAGCATCCAAGCCAGCAGTATATCGCTTGCATTCAACAACTACAAGAGTTCCTTTTTTGTCATGACCAAACACATCTATGAAGCCGAACTTTGTATGCTCCTCTCTGGAAAGAGGCTTGAAGTCTTTGCTGATAAGACTAGGGTTTTGCTTTATCATGTCAGACATATCAGCCTCAGTGCCTGCAAGCATCTGTTTTTGACCATCCTCAAGCTTCCGAGACATAAAATTATAAACTCTTGATATCTCTAACTCCAAATATTCCTTGGTTGCTGAGTTGTAAGCTTTGAACAACAAGCCATAATCCTGCTTAATTATATCAACAGAACCACCAGCTTTCATATAGTTTATAGGATTGCCACCTTCTGGCTGGTGAACAAACACAGTGCCATCCTGCTTCACAGAAACCAAGCGATCACCTTTTCCAAGCGAAGCCTCAGCTCTACCACTATAGATTATCTTGCACTTGCAGAAGAAAGTGATGAACTCTTTCTTGTCATAAGCAGTCTTAAACTTATCCTCAAACCCCCCCAAGTCCATAAAAGAGAAAGAAAAGAAAGTAATTTAAAAATATTACGAGAAAAAAGTGCTTATCTTCATCTGACTCTTCATGTCTTTCAACAACTTGCTTTTATTCAGAAGATTATCAACATTGTAGCCGAACTTCTTCTTGACTAAGGCTCTTACATACTTTAACATCAGTTCTTTTGAAGAGAACTCCAATGGTTTGTTGCCTAGAGTTTTCCTCACAGTCTGTCTGACAACCCAAACTCCAAGAGGTACCCAGTAGTCATCAGTAACAAATCTCAGTAAAAGAGCAGAGCCTTGTTTCTTCTCTCTCATGAGAAGTTCTGTAACTGCTAATCTTGCAGCGTAGTAGCCCCCGACAGTGTTGAAAGCATATTCTTTCCTGCCATCATACCCTTCGTAATCTATGAATGTCTTCAACTCTTTCAAGCGCCAAGCATCGTTTGGCATATAGCTCTCGAATAACTCATAAGTCCACACTTCTGGAAAGAACATGATGACATAATAATTACCCATATAATTACCTGAATAAACTTTATAGTTCATCCGATTGTTGAAGTCTTTTATCTTCTTGATATTCCTCTTACCAAGAGTGTCATCAATAGCTGTGATTGACCAACGTGTCGGAACTAGTTTTCTCTGAGTTTTAACACCTAGAGTTCCTGCACTTAACAACTTTGTCAAGTAATGCTCGTCAAACTCGTGCTTCTCCAGATAATCAATAGCTTCAACTGCTTTCAAATCAGTGTCAGAGTATACCTTGTCAACCTTTGCAGGTATCTTAGGATTCTCTGTTATCTCTGCTTTTTTTAATTTGACTGTCGGACCGTAAGGCGTGATGTCTGGTCCTACTTCCAACTTGTAATGAGGTTTTTTGTTCAGATTTATCTCAACATCCACAGGTTTCTTAGCCATACCAACCTCCTGAGTGATATCCAACAATCTATCACTGAAAGACTTCACTCTCGCCTTAAAGTTAGAGTTTATCAAAAAACTCCTCATAGTAACAATCTTAGGAATGTCAAAACCCTTGTTATACCATATCAAAGGCTCATCATAGTCCTCAGTCACTCCCTCATTTGATAGAACACCAACATTCACGTTTGGATAACCATATCTGCCTATAAAGATGTTTGGAGCCTCTCCAAAGAAATCCTCCTTCGGCTCAGAATGTTTTCTAGTCAACTCATTGATACGCTGATAGAAAAGATGAGCATTCTTAATAACAGGATGCTCTTCGTTCTTCTTACGAGGAGCTTTAACCATACTAAACAGAAATGTTTCTTACTTATTAATATTTTTACCATAGCTGTCCAGTGCTAATTTTACCCATAAAGTTTAAAAACAAGCCCTCAATTCCTTTTTTCTTATGAACAGGTACGATTTTCAGGAATTATTCAAGGGGATCGGTGCTAAGAGCGCAGATCTTAGAAAGAAGAATGTAATGATTATAGGTGCTGGTGGTCTTGGCACTGTCGTGGCTGACATGCTGCACAGAGAAGGAGTTCAACTTAGAATAGTTGACAAAGGAAGAGTAGAACTTCCAGATATACAGAGACAAACATTATATATTGAAGATGATAATAACAGATTCAAGGCAAAACAAGTTAAGAAGAGATTGGAAATTATAGATGCAAAGAATAGTGTTAAGACTTTCCATGAGGAAATGGTTAATGACAATCTATTTCTGCTCGATTCTGCAGATGTTATAATTGATTGCAGCAACGACCTTGAAACGATGAAGATGATTGGCGACTATGTCAAGAAGAAAACACCATTAATAAACTGCAAATACGCTGGATCAAACGGAGCAATATTTATCTCTGGCAAAAAGCATCTTTTCAAGAAAGTCGTTGACAAGATAAAAATCGGAGATATTGAAAACGAAGGAATAATAAACGCTACTGTCCACTTGGCTGCAGGAGTTATTGTTTCCCAAGCTCTGAAAACCCTTATTGGAGAAAAAATAACTGACAACTTCATAGTCTTCGATGTCTGGAAAGACCAGATAAGAAGAGTCAGTATTTAATTCTGAATGTATCCATTGTATAGTAGATAATAGAAATATTTTTATAACAAGAAAAACTATCTATTTTTTTAGATGCAAAACATTATCTCAATCCGAGATTTTTCTAGGAGAGATTTAGACACTTTAATTGAAGAAGCATTAGCTATAAAAGCAAACGGAGTTCAACAATCTCTTTCTGACAAAATGTTAGCTTCCTTGTTCTTTGAAGACTCCACAAGAACACGAATCAGTACAGAAACGGCAGCACATAATCTTGGAATATACGTTAATGGATTTCCAAGCTCAGAAGGAACATCTGTCAATAAAGGAGAACCACTTCTTGATACTGTAAGAATGTTTGAAGGATGGGGATACAACACTATTTTTATGAGACATGACATTGAAGGAGCTGCAAGATTTGCAGCAGATAACCTATCTATTCCTGTTGTGAACTGTGGTGACGGAGCAGGCAGCCATCCAACACAAACAATGTTGGATCTAATGACTTTAAAAGAAACTTTAGGTTCTATTGATGGCCTAACAATAGCCTTAGTTGGTGATTTGATGTATGGAAGAACAGTTCATTCATTGCTACAAGCTTGTGAATTGTATGATGTAAATGTCTGGTTAGTCGCGCCTGAAATGCTTGCAATGCCTCAATGGAGAATCAATGATTATAAGAAAAAAACAAGAAGAGATGTTACAGTAACACCTGACCTGATGGAAGCGATAAGGAATGTGAATGTTCTCTACATAACCAGAATACAAAAGGAGAGATTTCCTAAAACTCCTGAAGGAGAGATTGAATATGAGAGAGTAAGCAGTATCTACAACCTGGAAGCAGGTATGCTTACAGAAGCAGATGATTTTATGATTGTGCTACACCCCCTCCCGCGATATAAATACAACATGGAGATAGCGATAGATGTTGACAAAACAAAGCATGCATGTTACATTGATCCACAAGCAGTTAATGGTGTACCAATGAGAACAGCAATTGAGATTAGAGTGCTTGGAAAAGGATTCGAAGGAAGGAAGAAGAAAAAAAAGAAAGAGGAATCACTATGGAGAGATTTAGAAATAACTCATGGCACTAAAAAAGGAAAAAGTCTACTATATAGGGTTAATAATGGAACATTAATAGATCATGTAGAAAGAGGAAGAGGATATCCTGTTTTTCAGACTCTAGGCTTAGATGGAGGTGTTGATTATATTATTGCAGGAGTAAAAAGTGAACGTTACGGAAAAAAAGAAGTTGTAGGCATTAAGGATATAGAATTAACTGAAAAACAACTAAGCAAACTAGCATTAATTAGTTTTAGAGCAAAAGTTAATATAATAAAAGGCGGAAGAGTAGTGAAAAAAGGTAAAGTTATGCTACCATACGTTCTTGATGCTTTTCTTGAATGCCAGACACGTTTATGTGTTAGCAGAGCAAAAAATTTCGAGTTTGCACCAAGCAAGTTCTATGTTGAAAGAAGAGGAAATCCACTAATAGTGAGATGCCACTACTGCGAAACACCGTTAAAAAGACAAGAGATAAGACTTCTATAAAAAAACAAATAAAACAAAAAAATTCTATAAAAACAGCGGCACGAATACCAAAGCAACTATACTCATCAATTTGATAAGTATGTTCAAACTTGGTCCGCTTGTGTCCTTGAAAGGGTCACCAACAGTGTCTCCAACAACAGCTGCCTTGTGAGCATAGCTTCCCTTACCTCCAAGGTGACCTGCTTCTATGTACTTCTTGGCGTTATCCCAAGCACCACCCGCATTTGCCATAAACACAGCCATCAAGAAACCAGTGGCAGTCACACCAACGAGCAAACCACCAAGTGCCTCAACACCTAGCAACAAACCAACTGCTATAGGAACAATCACTGCTAACAAGCCAGGTATTATCATCTCCTTCAAAGCAGCAGCTGTGCTTATATCAATGCATTTCTTGTAATCAGGTTTTGCCTTGCCCTGCATCAACCCTTTGATATGCTTGAACTGCCTTCTCACTTCGTTAATCATCTGGAAAGCAGCCTTACCAACAGCATTCATTGTCAAAGCGCTGTAAATAAAAGGCATCAAAGAACCTATAAACAAACCAACGATGACCAACGGCTGGCTGATGTTAATTGATGAGAGACCAGCCACCTGTGTAAAACTCACGAACAAAGCCAAAGCAGTCAAAGCAGCTGAGCCAATCGCAAAGCCCTTGCCAATTGCGGCAGTTGTGTTACCAACAGCATCTAAAGCCTCTGCTCTAGTTCTTGCTTTATTACCCATTCCTGCCATCTCTGCAATACCAGCAGCGTTATCAGCGACAGGACCATAAGTGTCAGTAGCAAGTGTTATTCCCAACGTGCTGAGCATTCCAACAGCAGCTATCGCAATGCCATACAACCCACCGAAATAAGAAGCCAAGAGTATAGCTGCTGAAACCGCAAGCACTGGAATGATTGTGCTCATCATACCAACACCCAAACCTCGAATTATATTAGTTGCGCTACCTGTCTTCGAATCCTCGGCGATGCTCTTAACAGGCTTCATATCTGCAGAAGTGTAGTATTGCGTGGAAAGACCAATAACAACTCCTGAGATTAAACCAGATACTGCAGCGTAGAAAACACCCAAGTCTCCAAGATAGTACTTGGTTACAAAAAAGGCGAATATCAACATCAGTATGGAAGCTGAGAATACCCCCTTGTTCAAAGCACCATGTATATTTTTACCCTTTGTCCTGACAAAGAAGGTTCCAAGTATTGAAGCAAGGATTCCAAAGCCAGCCAACAACAATGGGAAAACAGCTCCTTTCGTAGCAAATACCAAAGTTCCAAGAACCATAGCAGCTATCAAACTGTCAACATAGCTCTCGAACAAATCTGCGCCCATTCCCGCAACGTCTCCGACATTGTCACCGACATTGTCAGCTATAACTGCAGGATTCCTCGGGTCATCCTCAGGAATGCCTTTTTCGACTTTCCCTACAAGGTCTGCTCCGACATCAGCAGCTTTTGTGTAGATGCCCCCGCCAACCCTTGCAAATAAAGCTATGCTTGAAGCTCCGAAACCAAACCCGTAAATGATGTTTGGGTCCTTGAAAATCATGTAGAGGATTGTGACTCCCAACAAACCAAGACCTACAACAGTCATACTCACAACAGTTCCGCTTGAAAAAGCCAGCTTCAAACCTCTGTTAAGGCTGTGATCAGCTGCGTAAGCAGTCCTGACATTAGCAGATGTTGCAACTCTCATACCTATATTCCCAGCCACACCTGAAAGTATTGCCCCTGCAAGGAAAGCATAGGCTATCTCATTACCTATGAGGAAAAACAACACTAGGAATACGACTATGATGAACAAAACGAGAATCTTATACTCTCTAATCAAGAAAGTCATTGCTCCTTCCCTGATAGCATGAGCTATCTCCTTCATCTTCTCTGTTCCCTGGTCATGCTTCTTAATCCTAAAAGCAGCGACCAATGCAAACAACAATGCAAGAACACTAATCAAAATAACATACACTAACATTTTAAACTAACCTCCTTATGAATATTTTAATCTCTTGGGTGAAGAAATAGTATATAAAATTTTCGAGAAAAAAAACAATAAAATAAAATAAAAAAATTAACTCTGTTGTGCACCACAACCTGAACAAAAGCTTACTCCTGCATCAAGCTTTGCGCCACAAGCAGAGCAGAACTTACCTGCTGGAGCTGCTTGTTCAGCTGCAGGTTGCTCTTGAGTTGGTTGCTCTTGCGCTGGAGGTTGCTGAGCAGGTTGTGCTTGCACAGGTTGAGCACCAGCTGCATCCTTCACTCTAGATTTCTTGCCTACCAACACATAGATTATAACACCTAATAAACCGAAGAAGAAACATACAATAACCCACAGTATCTTCCAGCCAGTACTGTTACTAGCGCTTAGTATGTTAACCAACGCCCATATGAAAGCAGCTAAGCTTGCAATAGATAGTATTACAACTATTACCATCCAAACACCAACGATTTTAACACCAGTATTAACTCCTTCTTCCATAGCAAGCAGATTAGCCTTATACTGTTCATCAAACTGTCGCTGTTGTTCTTCCATTTGCTGTTGTGCATCCTCAATCTGCTGTTGAATATCAGTCTGAGCATTTATCAACAAAGAAAAAACCATCAACAGAAAGAGAGACAGCAAAAACATTGAAATCCTCTTTTTAATCATTTCATATCACCTATGCTTGACTTTGAAGAATATATTATAAAAAATTTTCGGTAAACTATTTAGGAAGATACTTTATAATATCAGATATATCTTGGCTGTCAACAACAACACTTGCTATCTTCTTCAATTCTTCGCATTTCGAGTTGAATGCTATCGAGAAACCTGCCTCTTTGAAAGCTTCTATGTCATACTCGCTGTCACCTATGAATATAGTCTCACTGGTGGATATCCCTAACTCTGAGCAGAGATCCCTGATTATTATCGCTTTATTATGTCTTCCAACCTTGACAGGAGATGTATACTCACCGCTGACCTTGCCATCTTTAATTATAAGGTCGTTAGCAAAGATGTAGTCAACATCAAAGTCTTTTTGTACTCTTCTAGCAACGTCTGTGCTTGAACCACTGATGATTGCAGTGATGAATCCTTTCTTCTTAAGATATTCAAAAACTTCTTTTATACCTGGTAGGTATGGGATTGAATTAACTAAATCATAATAAGGCTTGGCATCTTTCCCTTTCCATAATCTGCCAACAACTTCTTCAACGAGCTTGTCATAATCAGAAAGAAGATATTTGTCTGTTAACTTCCTGCCTTCCTCAGAAGTACCAAAAATCTTGTGAAGCTCCATCCAAAAACTAAACTGGTTGAAAAACACCCCATCCATATCAAAACAGATAAGTTTGAAAGACATGATAGTTTTTAATTTAGCATTCTTATTAATTTTTCGAAAATATTCCGAAGAAAACCAGTAAACAAATATAAAGAAAGATTACGAGTTATTCTGTTATGAATTTTTATGTTGATACTTGTATCTATCTGAATCTCTGGAAGAAGGAAACAAGGCAAGGAAAACCTTTTTGGAAATATGCTAATGACTTTTTTGAAAAAGTTAAAGTTTCTAAAAACATCGTTTATTATTCTGGTTTTGTTCTGAAAGAATTAACTTACAAACTTACTGAAGAAGAGTTTAAAGAGAAAACAAGATTATTCAGATCAAAGAATTACAAAAGAATATTCCCTTCTGACAAAGATCTCAAGTTGGCAAGCAAGATAGAATCCATGACCAAGTTTGAAATCAGCTATTATGACATTCTTCATTTCATTCTTTCAAAAAACACTAATGCTATTTTAGTAACAAGAGATAAAAAATTGATAAGATTTGCAAGGAAAAACTTTGTTAACGCAAAAAGACCTGAAGAATTATAGGCTGTTTATTTCATCCAAATCAATCGGCTCCTTAGACAACTTTCTTCTTAGTTCTCTGATTTCTTTCACAGAATCCTTACCATTATTAGGAATGCTTCCGACTTGACTCTCCCAAAAGAACTTTGCCCTTACAGCTTCTCTTATAGCATCAGATCTGTTTGCATAGACACCTTCTTTCACAAGTCTATCTATTGCTTTCAATAATCCCTTACTCAATCTTATCTGTAAACTTTCCATCACCATAGTAATTGATTAATGATGTTCATTGTTTATAAATTTTTTGGAAAAAATACTGAAAGATATTCAAAAAACTTTTTAAAACAACCTTTGTTTGTTTCTTTTATGGCATTAACAGACAAAGAGATAAAAGAGTTCAGAAAAGCATTGGATGAGTCAGCCAGACCTTTATTCTTCTTTGACGATGACCCTGATGGAGTATGCTCTTTTGTTCAGTTGTACAGGTATAAGGGCGACGGTAAAGGCATTATCCTGAAGACGGGTCACCAGTTGACTGAGGACTTTGTCAGAAAGGTTGATGAGTACCAGCCTGACTTGATAATTGTTTTAGACATCGCTAATGTTCAACAGGAGTTTTTGGATAAAGTTTCTCAGAAAGTTCTTTTGCTTGACCACCATCCTATACTTGACCTTAAGAAAGTTGAGTATTACAACCCATTACTCCATAACAAGGATGATAACAGGCCAACAAGTTACTGGGCTTATCAGATTGCTAAGAAAGATTTATGGATTGGAATGACAGGAAGCGTGGCTGACTGGCAACTCACAGATTTGAAAAAAGAGTTTGTAAAGCAATATCCTGACTTGATGGATAAAAAAGTTTCAAAACCTGACGATGCTTTGTTCGAATCAAGGATCGGCTTATTGGCCAGGATAATCTCTTTCAGCATTAAAGGCAGTGCAAGAGACGCTATGAAGTGTGTAAAGATACTTACAAGAATTCAAGATCCTAGAGAGATACTTGATCAAACAAGCGCACAAGGAGTATATATCTACAAACGTTTTCAGAAATACAATAAAGAATATGAAAAATTGTTGAAAAGCGTTAAAGTTTCCAAAAGCAAACTATTACTGTTCATATACTCTGACAAGAACACCGCAGTCACCAGCGATTTGAGCAATGAATTACTCCACAAACACCCCGACAAGTTCGTGTTAGTTGGCAGGGAGCGAAACGAAGAAGTCAAGATGTCCCTGAGAAGTGCCACAGTTCCAGTGCTTCCAACTCTGAAGAAAGCATTGAAGAACGTTGATGGCTACGGTGGAGGGCATTACTATGCCTGTGGTGCCAATGTTAAAGAGAAAGATTTTGATAAGTTCATAGAAAGTGTTAGAAAACAGATAAAATAATTATTATTTCTGAAACTTCACCCATATCTTCCTGAAATACTGAAGTGATAGTGTTGACAGAACAAAAGCTGCTGTTGGGACTATAGAGTTCACAAAGGGCTTAGGCAGTCCTGCAACAAAAAAGAATATAACTATAACAACATAGGTTAGAATCGCAATTAAAACCCTCCTTGTCCAGCTTGTCTCCCAAGCCTTGTCAAGCTCAACACGTTTATTCCTTTTTTTGATATTATTTATCTCTTCCTCAACATCCATAGATAAAACCTAGTAAAAAGAATATAAAAAGTTATCCATTTAGGGTTAACTATAGGCAATTATAGTAATATAATATTAAAAAATAAATAAAAATAAATTCAATTATTTGTCAAGCTGTTTTTGTCGTCTATAAAAAACCAAAGTCCAGATATCCGCAGATATCTCAGAGATATCCAACAGAAAAACTACTCAACCATTACAGGAATTTTAGAAGCTCCTTCAAATAATATTGTTTTTTTAGGAATATGTTCTCTCATAGTGCCGAATTTTATGTGATAATCAATATTATTCTTTTTGCAGAAGTCTATAACTTGTTTCGCGCAGTTTTCATAAAAGTCTCCATTACCATTTACATATATATTGCTTTTTGTATTATAATTTAATTTTCCAAAAATGATTGTGTCTACAAAAGATATCTTATTTAATATTTCTAACAAGTCTTGTTCAACAATGTTTGGAGTGGGATATGGTTCAATACTAACCCATGTTTTCAGACCTTGTTCATGAAGATATTTCAATGAGTTAATCCTTTCTTCATATTTAGCACTATAAGGCTCCCATTTTTTCTTGAAGTTCTCATCAAGTGAGACAAGAGTAATTCCATACTCATTATTCGCACCGAATTTTTCAGTGTTTTTCAATACTTTTGGATAAATTCCTTTCGTCAAAACAGTGCATTTTATATCATCTTTGTTAAGCCTTGCAATAATTTTTAATGTTAAATATTCAACTTCTTTATAACCACACATAAAAGGATCAGTCATAAAGCACAAATGAACAAATTTTATCTCATCTTTGTATTTAGGAATCTCTTCATCTAATATTTCAATAGCATTGTCGACGAGCTTAGGCTTAATCCAATCATAATAAGTCTTAATTCTTCCAAACCTTTTAGCCATGTTCATGGCATAGCAAGGAAAAGTACACCCATGAGAACAACCCTCAACATGATTTATGCAGAAATCAGCGTATTCAACCCCACTCTTATACAAAAGACTCTTCCTCTTAATCTTTTCTAACAACAAGCAACCCCTCTTTTTTTAATAAAATATCTTTTTTTATATCACATATTTTTTTTATTTGTTCTTTAAATCTTTCGGTTTTTTATAAGAATAAAGAAAACATTACAGAACAAGCGGAAATCTTTCTTGACGAGAAAAAATAGCACTGGACAATGATGCGTAAAATTTAAATATATTTGCTTATAAATATATACATTGGTGTACAAATGGTGCAAAAAAATGTTACTTTAAGTTTTAATGAAAAAATATATGATAATTATAGAGAATTCTGTAAGAAAAAGGGAATTATTTTATCTAGAAGTCTAGAAATATTTATGGAAGAAACTATGAAAAAAGAGGATTTTGGAAATGTCGATTAGTCTTATAGTTAAGAATTTTGAACCAGTTAGATTAGAAGGTCGAGTGCCTTTAGAATTTGATTTTCAGAATAAAAATAATATACTGATAATAAGCAAGGATCAATCGTTTTTAACTCATGGGGTGCATAAATTTCCTGCAAAATTTTTTCCAGAATTACCGAGATATTTAGTCACTAAATATTCCAAAGTAGGAGATGTAATTTTAGACCCTATGTGCGGGAGCGGTACTGTTCTACTAGAATCAATTTTACAAAATAGACATGCGATTGGTGTTGATATAGATCCCATTGCAAAGTTGATATCAAAAGTTAAAACTACACCTATAGAACCGCTACTATTAGACAAGATCAGAAATGCTATCTTTCACTTAATAGATATACAACTTAAATCTCGAAAAAAGCCTGAAATACCTGAATTTAACTATAGAGATAAATGGTTTAAATTTTTTGTATTAGAAGAATTGGCAATTATTAAGCAATCTATTAATGACCTGATTAATAAGTTAAAGTCAAATGAGAACTATTCTGAAAAAAAACTTCATGACTTAAAAGATTTTTTAATGATTGTTTTTTCTTCCATAATTAGGACTGTTTCAAATGCGGATCCTCATTGCACAAGAACAGTAATAAGAAAAAAACTTGTTAAAAAGATTAGCAGTCTTGACACAATTAATAAATTCTTCTTTAATTTAGACAAACAAATTGAATGTATGAAAGAGTTTTATAGAGTGTATAATAAATTATATTATAAAATCGTTGACATAAGAAAAAACTCAGATGCTAGAAATTTAGATATAAAAGATAATTCTGTGGATCTGGTAATCACATCACCTCCTTATGCTAATGCAGTTGATTATCCAAGAACGCATCAATTGGAATTATACTGGCTTGATTTAATCAATGGCGACCCATTGTCAAAATTAAAACGTAATTACATTGGCACAGAAACAGTATTTAGCTATGAATACAATCAACTTTATCAATCAGATTATAGTAAATTAAATTGGCTAGTCAGAAAAATACATCAAGAAGATCCCCGAAGAGCATATATTTTATTTAATTTTTTTAAGGATATGGAAAAAAACCTGCAAGAAGTTTTCAGAGTGCTAAAACCTAGTGCAAAATATTGTGTGGTTATTGGAAATAATACTGTTAGAGGGACATATGTTAAATCTCACGAGATTATAACTCAAATGGCATTATCTTCAAATGTAGGTTTTAAATTAGATAATTATTTTCATAGTGGACTTATAAATCATTACATTAAGATACCAAGAAAAGAAAGAATGTCGGGAGAATGGATTTTGATTTTCAAGAAAAGCTAAGTCTTAAGCGCCTTTTTGATTCTCGATAAAAATTTAGAATTCCAATTCAATAAAATCGCCCAATTATTTTTACAGACTAAAATCTTACTCTTTGAAACTGAACCGCCATATTTAGAAGTGAATAATGTCGGAAATATGTAAAAATCAAAGTTTTTTTTATCAACTCCAAGAATCACATCAGTATCTTTTTTTGAATATTTGTAGGTTTTCACTCCACTTTTGTAAGTTCTGTCTATGCCACCTCTACTCCCGCCCTTTAATGTTAGACTATTCGATGAAATGGTTTTAATTTGAACTTTCAAAAACAGTCTTTTTCCTTTGGGTTTCTCAAAGGCACCAACTATTAAATCATAGGGTCCTGATGAAAGATCAACTTTTCCGACTTCAAAACCTAGACGCATAAGAACGGCTCTAACAAGTAGCTCATGAGCATCACCTAAAGGAGCGCCTGATTTCTCACTTATAAGGCCTGTAATATCTAAATCTTCTATCTTCCCCATATTTCAGAAGATAAGTTATGACATTTAAATAGTTTATGTGTAAAAGCACTTATTTTATGTACAAAATCCTTTTATATAGAAATGCTTGTAAACAACCACAACCCAACCAAGAAAAACATCTCTCTATCCCTCTAATAATCAACTCTAAAGTATTATTTCCTCGTAATTCTAGTTTTCCTTTCCAACAATTTTATATAAAACCTTGATATATACGTAATTGGATGAATAATACGAAAATAATTATTGTTAATGAAAATGATGAGATTATAGGCTATAAGGAAAGGGGCACTTTAAACCATGGGGATATTTATCGTGTTTCTGCTTTATGGATTCAGAATTCAAAAGGAGATGTTTTACTTTCAAAGAGAGCTTTAACCAAAAAACATGACCCTGGTAAATGGGGACCTGCTGTTGCAGGAACCAATGATGAAGGAGAAACATATGAGTCAAACATTATGAGAGAAGCAGAAGAGGAAGTTGGTTTAAAGAATCACCATTTTCAAAAATCACAAAAAGTAAGAAGAAGAGGAGAATATAACTACTTTTGTCAATGGTACTTGACAATTGTTGATAAAGAATTAAATGATTTTACAATGCAAGAGGAAGAAGTTAAAGAAATCAGATGGTTTACAAGAAAAGAGTTATTAAGCAGATTAGAAAAGAATCCTGATAGGTTCTTGAAATCTGTTAAATATGGTATTAATTTTTTCAACAAGTAACAGGGGAGCATCGGGGCATAGCTTTCCTCAAAATATTTATATACTCTCTGTCTCCATAACTATCAAAAAGAGGGAGATGTATGGATGAGCACAAGATTTCTCTGAAAGAGTTGTATAAAAGAGTTGACTCCTCAGAAAAAGGACTATCAAACGAGGAAGCTCAGAAAAGACTCCAAGAGTATGGAAAAAACATCATCGAGGAAAAAGAGGATGTTCCTTTAATCATAAGATACCTGAAGAACTTCACGAACTTTTTTGCCTTGCTGTTGTTAGCAGGTTCTGGATTAGCGTTCTTTGCAGAGTACATAACTCCTGGTGAAGGAAACCTATACATTGGAATTGCTCTTGTAATAGTTGTTTTCCTAAACGCCACATTCACTTTCATACAGGAATACCAGTCTGAGAAGATCATGCAGGGTTTCAAGAAGATGATGCCAAGCAAGATACAGGTTTTGAGAGATGGTAAAAAGAGAGAAATACTTGCAATGGAACTTGTGCCTGGCGACATCATCTTTCTGTCAGAAGGAGACAAGATACCCGCCGATGCAAGGCTCATAGACCAGCACATGTTAAAGGTTGACCACTCTGCTCTAACAGGAGAATCAGAGCCACAGTTAAGAAGCTTAGAATGCATACATGAAGACATATTAGAGACCAGAAATATGATTTTCTCAGGAACACTTGTGCAGTCAGGAACCGGCACAGCTATAGTTTATTCAACTGGTATGAAGACACAGATTGGAAGGATTGCTCAGTTAACAAAAGAGACAAAAAAGGTTGTAACTCCTATCAGAAAAGAGATTAATCATTTCATAAAGATAATATCAACTATTGCAATCATCCTCGGAGTTGTCTTTTTCTTCCTGAGCTTTGCTCTTGGCAACCAATTGATAGGCAGTCTGATATTCGCAATCGGTATTATAGTAGCAAACGTTCCAGAAGGACTTCTACCAACAGTAACATTAGCCTTAAGCATGGCTTCTAGAAAGATGGCAAAGAAGAACACCTTAATAAAAAACCTTGAGTCAGTAGAAACTTTAGGCTCAACAACTGTAATTTGCACTGACAAAACAGGAACAATAACCCAGAACAAGATGTTTGTCCACTCCTTGTTCATCAATTTAAGAGAACTTCATGAAAAAGACTATGCCGAGAAAGTAGATGGTTTCGACACAGCAATGGGTATAGCTGTGCTTTGCAACAATGCAAAACTGGATAAAAAGAAATACCTAGGAGATCCAACTGAAGGAGCTTTACTAACATTTGCAGAGCACTACGTAAACATAGACCAAATTCAAAAAGACCATCCAAGACTTGATGAGCAACCATTTGACTCCAAGACAAAATGCATGATAACCCTGAACAAGTTCAAAAACAAGAAGTTCTCATATCTAAAAGGCGCTCCTGAAGTTGTGCTCGAGAAATGCAGCCAAATAATAATAAACAACACTAAAAAAGAACTGGATGAAAATACAAGGAAAATTATTGAGACGCATTACAAAGACTTAGCTTCCAGAGGGGAAAGGGTTCTTGGTCTTGCTTACTGCCAGTCTTATGGAAAGATTGACAATGAAGACTTCATATTCGTTGCATTAGTTGGCATCATCGACCCTCCAAGACCTGAGATTCCAGCAGCAATCGAGAAGTGCAAAGAAGCAGGTATCAAAGTAATAATGATCACTGGAGACTACAGCTTGACTGCAGAAGCAATCGCAAGAAAAGTAGGTATAATAGAAGAAGGATATCGACACACAATCATAACTGGTAAAGAGCTCATAGAATTAAGCGATGAAGATTTAAGAGAGATACTAAAAAAAGAAAATATCATATTCGCAAGGACTTCCCCAATACAAAAGCTTAAGATTGTGCAAGCATTGCAGGCCAACGGAGAAATAGTAGCTGTAACTGGCGATGGTGTGAATGATGCACCTGCTTTGAAAAACGCTGACATCGGCATATCAATGGGTATCATCGGGACAGAGGTTGCTAAGGAAGCTAGCAACATGGTGTTGCTGGATGACAATTTTGCAACCATTGTAAACGCTGTTGAAGAAGGTAGGACCATATACTCCAACATAAAAAAGTTCATCGCCTATATCTTAACAAGCAATGTTCCTCAGATATTACCATTCATTGCCTTTGTATTATTAGGTATTCCTCTACCATTAACAGTCGTCTTAATACTAGCAATCGATTTAGGAACAGATTTATTACCAGCCCTGGGCCTTGGCAGAGAAAGACCAGAGTCTGATGTTATGAAGGAGCCTCCTCGTTCTCGAAAAGAGAGACTGTTGAGTCCTCAACTGTTGTCCATCTCCTATGGTATTGTTGGTATGATTCAGGCAGCTGCTGGCTTCTTCGCTTACTTCTTTGTTCTGTTTAGCGGAGGATGGAGTTGGGGCACAGAACTAGCAATTACTGACCCTCTATACTTGAAGGCTGTCACTGCTTTCTTTGCTAGCATTGTCATATGCCAGATTCCTGACGTCATGATTTGTCGTACAAGGAGGCAATCAATATTCAAGCAGGGTTTCTTTAGAAACAAGTTGGTTTGGTTAGGTATTGTTGTTGAATTAATCTTATTAGGCATTATTGTGTTCTGGCCTCCTGCAAACACTTTCTTTGGAACGCATCCTCTTGGCAGGGCTGAATTCCTAGTGGCAGTTCCATTCGCAATCTTGATATTCCTATTTGGTGAATGGAGAAAATTCTACACCAGAAAGGAAAGAAAGTTTTTTATGAAATATCTTAGCTGGTAACCTATCAAAAACCTTTAAGGTTTTTGGGATTCAAAAATGGCATAGCCATTTTTGTTACATCAAAATGCGGAGCATTTTGGGTTCCAAAACTCTAAAGGGGTTTTGTTATATCAAATAACGATAAACTACTAAAAAGTAGTAAAAAACCGAAAGATTTAAATATAAGTTATTCCTATATAGTAGTAATGATGCTAAGAACATGGAGAGTTCCTGCTTAATTCTTAGCAGCCAACACCTCATACACCCCTTAGCTCTTCATGTTCTCATCGTTTTTTTCTAAAAATTTATTCTTAAAACATATTTTCAAAGCTTTAAAAAAAGGCGGACAAAACTGCTCAGGATGTTCACTCATCTTCTGTTTAATATCACCAAGACTCATCCAGTAAACAGCTTCAACTTCTTCCTTTTGAAGTTTGAATGGCCCGTCATATGTAGCTTTAAAAACAGTTTTGATAGCTTTATCAACATCATCAGAAAATTCATACTTGAATAACTTAGAATAAGGAACACTAATACCTAATTCTTCTTTCATTTCTCTTTCAAGAGTTTGTTCGTAAGTCTCACCATCTCGAACAGTTCCGGATACAGATGCATCAAAAAGACCCGGGTACGATTTCTTAACAAAAGCTCTCTTCTGTACAAGAAATTCTCCTTTAGAATTAAACAGATAAAGATGAGAAGATCTATGAATAAAATTAGAATTACGAAACTCTTCTTTAGGTCTTACACCTATAACATTATCTTTCTCATCAACTTCAATAGCTAATTCAACCATCAACTAAAAAGACATAAAACCTCTTAATAAAAGTATCGAAAGCTCTAAAACTTGACTCCAAACTTACCCCCAAATTTCTTCATCATTTTGTCAATATTCTTATCACTGCCCTTCATCATCTTCACTAATTTCTTAGACTGTTTATACTGCTTTATCAGAGAACGAACCTCATTAACCTTCAAACCAGAACCTTTTGCTATTCTCTCAACTCTAGCGCCTGTCAATATCTCAGGATCTTCTAACTCTTCTTTAGTCATACTATCCATAGCATAACGCCACTTCTCAAGCATGCCTTCCTGAACCTCCAAAGCTTCCTTAGGTATTTTCAACTGTCCAAGGCCCGGCACCATCTCCATTATCTTGTTAAGAGAACCCATTTTCTTCATAGCCTTCATCTGTTCATATAAGTCAATAAGATTATAATCTCCCTTTAGGAATCTCTTGCCAAGGTCCTCAACTTTTTCCTCAGGAATAGCTTCCTTAGCCTTCTCCAGTAAAGCCTCTAAGTCACCCATGCCTAACAAGCGACCAACAAATCCTTCTGGTTTGAACTCTTCCATGTCAGCTATTTTCTCACCAACACCAATAAACTTAACAGGTGCACCAGTAACAGAGCAGGCTATCAACGCACCACCACCTTTAGCAGTACCATCAAGCTTTGTCACAACAACACCTGTAACATTGCATGAATCATGGAAAGCTTTTGCCTGCTTCTCAGCAGCTTGACCTATATCAGCGCTGATAACAAGCAAATTCTCATTTGCCTTGACTTCTTTGTTAAGTGAGTTAAGCTCTTTTATCAAGTCCTTACTCAAAGCATCTCTTCCTGCGCTGTCAATGATTATTATATCGTGTTTCTCCAAGTCCTTCTTGTATGTCTTGTATATCTTGACAGCATTCTTCTCCTTTTTCTCACCGAAAAAAGAAACCTTTGCCTTTGCAGACAACTGCTTCAACTGATCATAAGCTGCAGGCCTCCAAGTATCTGTCTGCACCAATGCAACCTTATAACCTCTAGTCTTGTAAAACCTCGCAAGTTTTCCAGCAAGAGTGGTTTTTCCGCTACCAAACAATCCGACAAGCAACATCTTGAAAGGCTTCTTCTTGACGTTTATCTTAGAACCAGGCCCTCCTAGGAAGTCAACCAGCTCATCATAAACTATCTTTACGAGATGCTCCTTCTTTGATATGGTTGTTAGCTCAGTCTCCTTCAAGGCTCTCTCCTTTATCTTCTTCGTGAGGTCGAGAACCATCTGGACATTGACATCTGCTTGTAGAAGAGCTCTCTGAATATCCTTGACTAACTCATTTATCAGCTTCTCATCTACAAAAACAGCTTTTGTGATCTTCTTCAAAGTACTTTTCAGAGAGTCTGAAAGCTTGTCTAAAACCATGGTGCGAGAAAATAATAAGCTGTTTATAAAGATTTGGGATGACTATGAGAAAACTATTGATTTTATTTCTTGGCTCTTTTTTGGATTTAAACTAACCTCAAATCCATAAGAAGTCGGTTTTGTTAATAATAATTCTTTCTTTATCAATTCCTTTGCTACTTTCTTGACTTCCTTTCCTAAGTGAGAAGGAAAACCTTTAGGTAAGTTGTCAAAAGATGTATGATTGTTTCCCCACTTGTTCATATAAACTAATTTACGAAGCAATGCTTTCTTAATATTTTCCATTGAATTAACTTCAGATTGCATCTTTATATGAATTAACAAAGAATTATCGTAATATTTTCGGTATAAAATAGAAAAATATAAAAATAATACTAGTTTATAGTATTTTATTAGTTAAAAATTAAAATTTCATACAATGGAAGAAAGCTTATTCATACAGATATTCGGAAACAGCCCAACAATTAAAATATTGAACCACTTGTTGATTTTCAGAGAGTTTGACTACTCATTATCAGATATAGCTAAAGAATCAGGCGTTGCATGGTCAACACTAAACCTTTTATGGCCAAACCTGGAAAAGAACAAACTAGTAAAGCATACAAGAAACGTAGGCAAAGCAAAGATGTACAAATTGAACATGAAAAATGAAGTGGTACAAAAACTCGTTAAATTCGCAGATTCAATAGTCTGGAATAAGCAAAAAATTCTTGAAAAAGCAAAAACATAATCAGTAAACTTTTTATAAATAGTCACAAACACAATATTCTATGAGAAAACCCTCACTATCACTACTATTAATAGTTCTTCTAGCTCCATTGATATCTGCTCAAAACACCCCAATTACTGTATCACTAGAAGTGATTGATTCTCCTGAATCAGCAGTTTCCGTTCCTGTTTTTTACTCAATACACTCCTCTTTCAACGATGAAACTGTTGAAGGAAGAACAATGTCAGATAGTGAAGGTTTTTTCACTCTAGATGTTTTTCCTGGTTTTCATGAACTAATAGTCTCGATAGATGAAAGCAACACAGAAGGTTATGATTTTTTTGGAAAAATATCTTTCTTTGCAAATGATTCAACAGATGTTTCCGTAGCATTGTTCCCAGTAGGTTCTGCTAAAGTAATAGTTGTCGATGATTCAAACAGACCAGTTCCGGCAGCACCTGTAAGGATTGACTGCTCAAGAAGTTATGGTGTACAAGGATATTTCAGAACAGATGAATTTGGGATAGTCTCAGCAGACTACCTACCAATAGGGGAATGTATCTTCCGCTCTGCAATCGAAGACATAGTGGTAAGCTTAGGAGATAACATCACCATAGGCTCACACCAAGAAATAACTTTACGAATGAATGGTTACCAGCTAAAGAAAAACAATTTCATAGAATGGATACTGGCAATCATAATTATAATAACGATATTATTTATGTTATATAGAGCTGTTAAAGTTAATAAGAAAATAGTTATGAAAGAAGAAAAAGAAGAGAAAAAAGAAGTTTCATCTGGCAAAGAAGACATTCTAACCGCGTTGGGCAAGAAAGAGCAGGAAGTAGTTAAGTATCTCTTGGAGCAAAAAGAAAAATCTGATAAGAAGGATTTCTATGTTTCACAGGCAAACATAGTGCATGGAGCAGGCATGCCAAAAACTTCATTGGTTAGAGTTTTAAACTCTTTAGAGCAAAAAAACATCTTGAAAATAGAGAAAATCGGAAAACTCAAAAAAATATCCTTTACAGAGTGGTTCGACTCAAAATAAGCTTTTTTCTAAAAACGGACTTAAATTCAACCTTTTTTTCTAAAAACAAGCGATTTGGTCCTTTTTTAGCTTTTTAGGACCGCTCAAGACTTATATATTTGGCTCACTTTATAGACCTTATGCAAATTCAAATTTGCGGAGGTTAATAAAATGAATATAAAAAAACTTTTGTTAGGTGCTTTGGGCGTTAAAGCTTTGGCAACAGTAATAATACTATTAATTACTTTATTGCCTTTGACTAGCGCACAAGAAAACAACGAACAAGTAATAACTGACGAAAACATAATAATTGGAGAAGCAGTAATTGAAGGAGAAGCAGTAATAACTGGAACAGCAGTGGTTTCAAGCACAACACAAACAGTTAAGCTTGGAGAATCTTTCAAGCTGCAAGAAGGTATGTCAGCAAGGATTCTAGGAACTGGCTTATCAGTCAAATTGATCGATATGGAGTCAGCTATAGCTAAGTTGACTGTTATCTATAAACAAAAAATATATCCTGTTAGACCACCAGTTGCAAAGCCTATATCTGCAAAAGTAGTAAAAGGAGAAGCAGTAACAGTAGGAGAAGTAGCTGAAGCACTGCCTACTATGGTCAAAGAACAAGTAAAATGCGTGTTTGAAAACTCTGATTCAACACAAGAATGTTATGCAGAGTATGCAAACGATGAAATGTTTGGATGCTCAGGAGTAGGAACCTGTATAGCAGATATTTTCGGAAAAAAAGGCAAAAAGCTTACCTGGAAAAGTTCTTGTGGCGGATATGACTACACAGTAATCGATGGAGAGAATGACTACGCAGAATTCAAATGTGAAGAAACAACAGAACCAGAACCAACAGTAGAGGAAGCAATTGCAGAAGGAGAACAACCTATTACACCACCTAAACGTCCTTACTACAAAGAAACTGAGATAAAGATTAAGGAAGGCGAAACAGAAGAAGTCTTCGGATTTGTCATTGCTTTCGAAGAAACAGACGGAAGAACTGGTGTGTTTAGTGTTAAAAAAATAAGAAATCCAAGCATAGCTATCAGTGGAGGAGTGAAGAAACCTATAAGATTTCAAATAGCTCTTCCAGAAGGAGAAGCGATAACAAGACCTGTTAGTGACTTGGAGAGATCAGTAGAGATTGTAGAAATATCTGCTGAGAGTATAGCCATCCATCCTGGAGATACAAAGATTCATTTCAAGGATTCAGAAACAAAACAGATAGTTTTAGTATCAGCCAATTTGAACGAAGGACTAATGTTGCCTGTAGCGATTAGCGAGAGAAACGAGAAGGTCTTAATAGTGAAAACTGATAAGGAAAAGATGGAAACATACTTGGAAGACGAAAACATAATAGTCAGTACTCGCGCACAGCTAGTGAGCAAGGAGAGAGGATTATACCTTAAGTCGTTTGAAGGAAAGGAAAAACCTATCAAGATAATGCCTAAGGTAGCAGCAGAGCGAGCAATATCTGTTCTTGGAGAGAAGTATGACAAAATTGAGCTAAAAGATATTGGAAAGCCGGTGTACGAAGCAAGTAAAGAAGTAAGAGGAAAAATGTTCGGGCTTTTCCCAATGAAGATGCAGTATCGAGCACAGATTGATGCTGAATCAGGAGATGTAGTGGTTAAGAAGCCATGGTATCACTTTCTTGCATCACCCCAAGGAGAGGAGTAAGTCGCCTCTCCAATTTTTTTCTTTATTATTTTTAAACAAGAATACACAATGTTTAAATACTCCAAAGTCTTCTATAATTACACAATTGGGTGGGTTTAATGCACAGGCATGAAAAGGTTCGTGGTTTGTTGAAAAGTGTTATTTCTGAAGTTAATACTCTAGAAGCAAAAGAGTTCGATGACGAGATAAAGAGAAGCAGAGTTTGTGATAGAATAATAGATGACTTACACAAAGCATTCTTGCTTGTGTGCGAGTTGAAGAAAGAGTTTGAAGAAAAAATCTAGATACCTAATTCCATTTTTGCCCTGTCAGACATCTTCTCAGGAGTCCATGGAGGATCAAATACGAATTCTATCTTTACCTTTTTCACACCTTTTACCTTTATAATGCTCTCCTCTGATTCGGCCATTAGCTGAGGGGCAATAGGGCAACCAGGTGATGTTAAGGTCATATCCACGTTTACTATTCCACTCTTAATTCCAACGTTATATATGAGCCCAAGATCAACAATGTTAATACCCATCTCAGGATCATTAACTTTTTTCAAAGCCTTTAAGATATCTTCTTTCTTGACCATGTTGTAGAATTGTTATTTCTAGTTTATAAAATTTGTGATACTTCTAGAGCCCACCTCTATCAAGTATGTTCTTCAGTTTGTATCTCTCTGTGTACTCTGCCTGTGCTTTCAGATTGTATGATCTCAAGATGTCTTGTATGTACTTAGCCACTTCAGCCGGGTTATCCATAAAACCCATTCTCAGTTCCTTCTCACCTAGTGCGCTTAAGTCAAGAATCACAGTTCCTGTATTGAACAGTCCCTCAAAGAAACCATTATTTTCATATGTAACTCTTGAAATGTTCTGATAAGAGACATCTGTAGAGCTCCTGAATATCAACATAGCACTCCTGTAGTATGTCAACTTGTCATCATAGAACTCATACTTTACATTCATTATAGAGAAATAACCAGCTCCAAGCACTAACACTGCAACTACTAGGATTGCTAATATCAACCATTGCAAAGCAGCTGCTCCTTCAATAGCAAATCCAAAAGTTGAGAATATCTCATTGAAAATACTCAAACCAACTGTGAACTGCAGCATAACTAGGATAACAACTAATATCACGACTGCTGAGAGCACCTTTAATAGATTCATCAGAAAAATTTTTTTGATGTTAGGACGCAGAACAGTAGCCATATATCCATTTATGATACTTAGAATTAATATATTTTTCTAATTATTTGAGTAATTCCTCAATTCTCAACAACTGATTGTACTTTGCAGTCCTCTCTCCTCTACATGGAGCACCAGTTTTTATCATTCCGCAACCAAGCCCTACAGCAAGATCTGCTATGAAAGAATCCTCTGTATCCCCACTTCTGTGACTAACCATAACTCCCCAGTTGTTTCTGAAAGCTAGGTTTGCTGCTTTTATAGCTTCTGTCAATGTTCCTATCTGGTTGACTTTCAACAACAGAGTGTTGCACGCACCTACATCCAGAGCATGCTTTATTCTATTAACACTTGTGACTAAGAAATCATCACCAACAATCCTTATCTTGTCTCCGAATTTCTTTGTAAACTCTGCAAAATCCTTGAAATCATCCTCATGAAAAGGATCCTCGATTGAAATTATCGGATACTTTTTCATCAGATCAGTGTATAAATCAAATAGTTTTGCCGCAGAATATGATTTGCCATCAATAATATACCTGTCCTTTTTCATAATGTCAGAGGCCGCAACATCTATTGCTAGTTTCATGTTCTTCTCATAGCCAAGATCCTTTGCTGCTCTCATAATAAGTTTTAAAGGCTCTTCATGATCTTTTAGATTAGGTGCAAATCCTCCTTCATCACCAACACCTGTGAAAGAATGTTTATGTTTAAGAACCTCCTTCAACTCATGATAAATCTCTGTACCCATTCTAAGAGACTCTGAAAATGTTTTTCCTTGCGGAACAATCATGTACTCCTGGAAGTCAAGATTGTTATCAGCATGCAGACCTCCATTGATAACGTTCATGAAAGGCGTTGGCATCTTCATCTTTCTCTCTGCTAGAGTGTTCAGGTACTCAAACAAATGCTGCTTTTCCTCGATAGCTGCTAATCGCGCACAAGCCATGCTCACAGAAAGTATTGCATTGGCTCCGTAACGACTTTTATTCTCAGTACCATCGAATTGTAGCATTATGAAGTCTATGTCCTCCTGCTTTAGAACACTCCTGCCAATTAGAAACTTTTTTATCTTTTTGATGTTTTCAACAGCTTTCAATACTCCTTTGCCAAGATATGCTTTACCACCATCTCTTAACTCAAGAGCTTCATGTACTCCAGTGCTCGCTCCTGAAGGAACTATAGCACGAGCTGAATAGTTCTCTGTAAACACTTCTGCCTCAACAGTAGGATTGCCTCTAGAGTCAAGAACCTGCCTACCAATCACCTCTTTTATTCCATGCATATTTAGAAATAATGGGTTACTGGTATATATAAGTTTTGATAAAAAAAATTTAAGACAATATTCCTCTAAGCCCTTCAACAGCATTCTCATCGTCAAATACAGGCCAGTTATACTGTTCAACTACCTCTTCAATGTTATGTGTCGGATTTAGAATTATTGGAATTTCAACCATTTCAAGCATCCCTATATCATTAGGAGAGTCTCCTAAAGCCATTGATCTATGCCAGTCATACTTTCCGGAGTCCTTAATTCTCCTCACACAATTTTTCTTTCCATCTATATAGTGGATTGTGGATTCTAACGAACCAGTATAAACACCATTTGAGGTTGTTAGCTTAGCACTAAAAATGCCATCTACCCCTAACCTGCTTCCAACACGTTCAACAACCTCGCTTGGTCCAAGAGACATTATTATGTTATCATAACCCTTTTCCTTTAACAAATCTATCAATACAGGTGTTGAAGAATGCATGCAATTATTATACTCTATGTTCACTAACTCTTCTGCTATTTCATTAACTCTCTGTACTGACAAACCCCAAAATCCAACACCCCATAACCCACCAAAACGAAAGCACAAGGTGTTGTAATCAATTTCATCTTTTGAGTATTGAATAACTAATTCCTGTATTTGATCTCTGAGTGGCCCTGAAAAAACACCACTCACATAAAGATATGAAAGAAACTGATCAGCACTGTAAGCACCCCATACAGTATTATCAAAATCCCAAAAAGCTACTTTTTTCTTATCTTTTGAATTCATTTCTGAATAAGTAGTTAGAGATTATTATTAAAATTTACGCAAAAATTTATTAATCCAGAAAGAACAAGCTATTCAGAGAGGAAACTATGAAAAACATCAGACAAGAGATAAAATCACTGGATTGGGTGTGGTTTTGGTCCGGGAACTGGCCGCTTCTAGATAATATCTACGAAACTTCAAGAGAATTCCAAAGAAACTAATAAAAGACAGGTTGAGACTAACATTTTACTACGTATCTGATAAGGATCGTTTCATTTTCACTGGAAAAGAAGCTGATTGGGCTTGGAAGTATATACAATCAAAGACCAGTGTTCAAAAAACCTCAACTCTCAAAGGAACACCTGCATCTCTTGGAAAAGCAGTTGGAAAGGCTTTTGTAGCTAAAAGCTCAAGCACCTTGAAGAAGTTTGAGAAAGGGGGAATCTTGATTGCACCTGCTACAAGTGCTGATTTTGTTCCAGTGATGAGAAAATCAGCAGCTATTATCACAGAGATGGGTGGCATAACATCACATGCAGGCATTATTTCAAGAGAATTTAATGTTCCATGCATCGTTGGCGTGAAGAACGCAACTAAGATTCTAAAGACAGGTGACAAGATAGAAGTAAATGCTGACAAAGGTGTTATAAAAAAACTAAATCCCTAACTTCTTCTCAAGTTCTGCAATTGCCAAAGTTGTTTTTATCACAGTATCTGGATTCAAGCTCATAGTTTGTATTCCACATTCAACAACAAACTCTGCAAATTCTTGATAATCAGAAGGAGCTTGTCCGCAGATACCTATATATTTCTTCTTCTTGTTGCAGACCTCTATGACTTGCTTAACGAGTTTCTTCACTGCCTCATTTCTTTCATCATACACATGCGCAACTAGTTCAGAATCTCTATCAACTCCTAAAGTCAGCTGGGTTAAATCATTGGTTCCAATTGAGAAGCCATCAACTTCTTTCAAGAATTCTTCTGCCAAGATAACATTTGAAGGTATTTCACACATACCTATAATCTTCAAACCATTTTCGCCTTGCTTCAGGCCATAGTCAGCCATCACAGCTTTCACTTTCTGTACTTCTTCAACTGTTCTTGGAAATGGTATCATCACTTCAACATTTGTCAAACCCATCTCATTCCTAACTTTCAAGAAAGCCCTGCATTCCAAACCAAACGCTTCTTTATAGTTCTCATCATAATAACGAGAGGCACCTCTCCATCCAATCATAGGATTGTCCTCTTCTGGCTCAAACTGTTTACCGCCAATCAAGTTAGCATACTCATTCGATTTGAAATCTGACAACCTAACAATAACTTTCTTTGGATAGAAAGCAGCACCAATCATCCCAATACCCTCTGCTAACTTATCAACAAAAAAAGCGACTTTATCCTCATAACCATAAGTGATATCCTCGATCTTCTTCCTCACATCAGGATCATGAACTTCATGAAATCTCAGCAATGCCAAAGGATGAATTTTAATGTAAGAGTTTATAACAAACTCCTCTCTTGCCAATCCAACACCTTCATTTGGAATAAAGCTTTGCTCAAAGGCCTGATCAGGCTCTGCAAGATTCATCATAATCTTTGTTTTTGTTTTTGGTATTGAGTCAAGCTTTGTCTCCTCAATCTCAAAGTCTAACAAGCCTCTGTAGACATGACCTTCAGCTCCTTGCGAGCAGTCAACAGTTACATCCTCACGCGGAGGTACTACTTCTGTAGCAGTCTTTGTGCCAACAACACAAGGTATGCCTAACTCCCTGCTGATAATCGCTGCGTGACAAGTCCTGCCACCTCTGTTGGTAACAATTGCTGAGGCTATCTTCATTATCGGCTCCCAGTCAGGGTCAGTCATATCTGTAACCAACACCTCTCCTTTTTTAAACTCATGAATCTTATGAGCATCTTTTATGATATGAGCATCTCCTTTTCCAATCTTGGCACCAACTGATTTCCCAGTTATCAGTATCTCACCTTCACCATTCAACTTATAAGTTTTAAGCACATTGAAATCCTTCTGGGAATGAACTGTCTCAGGCCTCGCCTGGACAATGAACAAGTTGCCTGTAACACCATCTTTTGCCCACTCCATATCCATTGGCTTGAAATGACCTGCTTTTTCAGAGTAATGATCCTCGATGATCTGAGCCATCTTTGCTAATTCCAACACTTCATCATCATTGATACAAAAAACCTTGCGATCATGTTGTGAAACACTAACATTCTTTGTCGGATGTTTGGTATCATGAGTGTATATCATCTTGATGGCTTTCCTGCCAACCTTCTTCATGATTATCGGCCTGAACCCCTGCTTGAGAGTTGGTTTGTGAACATAGAACTCGTCAGGATTCACCGCTCCTTGGACAACATTCTCTCCTAACCCGTAAGCGGCTGTTATGAATATTGCATCCTTAAAACCAGACTCTGTATCTATTGAGAACATCACACCCGCGCATGCTTGGTCTGAGCGTACCATCTTCTGCACTCCAATGCTCAAACCAATTGAGAAATGGTCAAAGTTTTTATCTTCACGATAACTTATTGCTCTGTTCGTAAACAACGATGCAAAACATTTCCTGCAAGCATCTATCAGTTGCTCTTCACCTCTTATGTTAAGATAGGTTTCTTGCTGTCCTGCAAAACTTGCATCTGGCAAGTCCTCTGCTGTTGCAGAGCTACGAACGGCTACATCGGTATTTGGCCCGTATTGTTTGCAGAGATTATGGTAAGCAGTGACTATAGCTTCTCTAAGTTCCGGCGGTAACTCTGTGTTCCTTATCAACTGTCTAACCTTGTGTCCTTTTTCCTGTAAACCCTTTATGTCATGGGTGTTAAGTCCTGACAAGGCATACCTAACCTTAGCTCTTAAATCTTCCTTGTCTAGAAGATAATGATAAGAATAAGCTGTCACTGAGAAACCGTTAGGCACACGAACACCTTTCTCAGACAGATTCTTGTACATCTCACCTAAAGATGCATTCTTCCCGCCTACTAGCCCAACATCTTCAATGCCTGTCTGGTCAAACCATAGAATGAACTCTTCATCCTTATCCATGCAACACCTCTTTTCCAATTAGAAATTTTAGATATAAAGTATATAAACTTTTCGGGAAAAACTAAGCCCTCAACAAATTCATTCTGTTTCTCAAGGCTTGTCCAAAGACATCCATCACTAAAACCGCTGCACTGACTACTATTATCATCACCCAATCAGTTAGTGATAGATAAACTGTGCCAAAGAAGACATTTAGAGGAGTATAAATTATTAACAACTGCAATAGTAAAGAAGTGATAACCGCTAACACTAAATACTTGTTGCTGAACATTCCTAATCTATACTCAGATCTTATGGCTTGTAACCTAACCAATTCAAGAATTACAATTGTTGTGAAAGCTAATGTCTGTATCTTGTCCATATAATTCTCAGTGCCTTGATAGTGATTTATACCCCAATAAAATAAGGATAGTACGCCAATTGTTATCAGTACAGAAACATAGATTATGTGAAACATTATTTGCTTGTTCATAATGCCTTCTTTAGTTTTCTTCGGAGGTCTCTTCATCAAATCAGTAGGGTTAGGATCAACACTCAAAGCAAGCGCTGGTAAGCCATCTGTAACAAGATTTAGCCATAACAACATTATAGCTGTCATCGGCAAAGGCCAACCAAACAGTATTGCAAAGAATATCACAAATACTTCTCCAAGATTACATGACAGCAGATAATTGACGAATTTCCTTATATTCTCATAAATACCCCTGCCTTCCTCCACCGAGTTCACTATACTTGTAAAATTATCATCCAATAACACCATATCACTTGACTCCTTGGCAACATCTGTGCCTGTAATACCCATCGAGATACCAAGGTCAGCTCTCTTTATAGCTGGAGCATCGTTGACGCCGTCACCAGTCATTGCAACAACCTCCCCCTTGCGCTCTAATAATTTTATTATGATCATTTTATGGCTTGGCTCAACCCTTGAGAATATTGAAACCCTCTCAATAGCCTTTGCCTGTTCTGGCTCTGATAGTTTCGAGAACTCCGGACCATCCATTGACTCTGCTTCAATACCTATCTCTCTTGCTATGGCCTCAGCTGTATGCCTGTTATCACCAGTTATCATGATGACCCTTATGCCAGCTTCCTCGCATCTTTTTATAGCGTCTTTTACTTCGTGATGAGGAGGGTCTATCATGCCCTGCAAACCTACAAATATCAAGTTCTTTTCCAGTTCCTCTCCTTTATGATGTTTCTTGTAAGCGAATCCTAACACTCTTAAAGCCTGCTTTGCAAATTCCTCATTCCTGACAAGTATATGTTCCTTGTCCTCAGGAGTGAGTTTCCTGATATTTCCGTTTATTATTATCCTATCACATTTCTCCAGAACATGTTCAGGAGCTCCCTTAGCAAAGACATAGCTTCTTCCTGTTTCAGGATCAACATTGACAGTGCTCATCATCTTTCTTACAGAATCAAAAGGCTTCTCTGCTATCCTGTTCCAAGATTTACTTATTTTCTTGGTTTTAATCCCGATTTTTTCAGCGCTTACTAACAAAGCTAATTCTGTCGGGTCTCCTGTGACATTAATCTTTTTTTTGTGTACCTCTAACGATGCATTGTTGCATAGAGCTCCAATCTTGAAAATTAGCTCGCTTTCTTTATCAATCGGCTCTCCTAAAGAAAGAACCTTGCCTTTTATGTCGTAACCCTCTCCCTCGACATCTATCTGCTTTAGATTCGTATAAGCAGTCCTCACAGTCATCTCATTTCTTGTTAGGGTTCCTGTCTTATCAGAACATATCACTGTTGCCTCTCCAAGAGTCTCTACTGAAGGCAGTCTTCTTATAAGGGCATTTCTCTTAACCATTTTCCTGACACCAATAGCTAATGCTATAGTAACTATTGCTGGCAAGCCCTCAGGAACAGCTGCAACAGCTAATGAAACAGCTGTCAAGAACCACACCTTAGCTGCAAATACGAATTCAACTAATCCTTGTGAAAAAAGAATCGGAATAATCCCTTCCTTGGCAACACCTGCAAAAAATACAACAATACATATAAGTATTGTCACCAAACCTATCTTACGGCCAAGTGAACCAAGCCTTTTCTGTAATGGAGTGAGTTCTTCATCAACCTCTGTTATCATCTCAGCTATCCTTCCAATCTCGGTCTCCATACCAATAGAAGTAACTATTGCCTTTCCTCTTCCTCTTGTGATCGTTGTCCCTGAAAAGAGCATGTTCCTCCTGTCCTGTATAACCAGCTTTCCTTGAAGTAGAGCTTCATGTTTTGCAACAGGAACAGACTCTCCTGTAAGCGATGCCTCGGAAACATGTATCTCATTTGATTCAATTACCCTTGCATCAGCAGGAACTTTGTTTCCTTCTTCTAAAAGTATTATATCCCCTCTTACAATGTCTTTGGTATCAACCAATTCTACCTTACCATTCCTGAGCACTCTTGCATTTAATCCTGAAATCTTCCTAAGAGCTTCGATGGCTTTCTCTGCTTTGAACTCCTGTATGAAACCAAAGACTGCATTGAACAATAATATTATCAATATAACTGTAGCATCTGTGTATCCACCTGAGATAGCTGATATAGCCACTGCAAAAAGAAGTATGTAGATTATGAAACTCCTGAACTGGTTTATGAAAAGAACTAAAGGATTTGTTTTCTTTTTCTTCTTTAATTCGTTTGACCCGTGAATATTTCTTCTGTTCTCAACTTCCTCTGTGCTTAATCCTTGATCAGGATTCACATTTAATGATTCTAAAACATCTTCTACAGCCTGATTGTAAAACTCCATCTCCCACACTCGCAAATCTCATCCCGTCCAATCATGGTTTTAGCAGAACGGACAGGACTCATCATCATCTTTAGAGACGGACTTCTTCTTTTTCTTGCCTGCCATGAAACCACCTCTTCTTCACATTCTTATGAAACTACCGTTATATAAACTTTTTGCAATGAAACAAAAGAATAAGAAAAGAAGAAAAGAATTATTCTAAAAACGAATGCTTCTTCACAAGCTCTGTTCCTGACCACCACTTGCCAAGGCCAAGCCAATGTCCTGACTTGACGAATGTCAGACCTATCAGAATCAGGCCGTATATTATGTGGTCATCAAGTATCGGATTGTGCTCCGGCGGCAGAACTGCCAGCCACATGAGAAGCATCAAGAGAGCTCCTGTATAGCCTGCAATCTTCACACCCATACCGAATATCAAAGCAAGCCCAATCAGCAACAGGCCTATCATGAAAAGCCATTCAACAAATGCACTGCCTGCAAGACCCTGAAAAACAGAAGCGAACGGTCCTGCTGTTCCAAACTGCAGGAATCCGGCTGTCGGAGAACCTCCTGCTAGCCATGCGCTTTCAGCTTCAGTGGCGAATCCTAATCCAAAAACCTTGTCTAGAAAGGCCCACAAGAAAATCCAACCAAGACCAATCCTGACAAAGGCCAATACATACTGTTTTTTTGCATATTTCATAGTATCAACCTCTTAATTCTTAAGAAAAGAAGTGCCATACATAAAAGATGAATATTACCAACCCACCCAATACAGCGCTGCCGATGACGTAATAAGTCTCTTTCTTGACATCATCAGTCTCCTTCAACATCTTCATAAATATAAAATAAAGGAGAACAAACAAAATAACAGAGAAAACGCTTTTAGTAACCCAGTGATGACCTGTTATGCCAGCTAGAAAGCTCTTAAAAGGTTTTGATAACTCGCTCCAGACAGTTACTATAGCAACTGCCAACATTGTTATTGCTGTTGACCAGCTCAGGGATTTAACGTGAATCCTCATGCTACAACACCTGCCTCCAGAGCAGCTCTTGCTCCCATCGATATTATGTACCCCATACCTGCCATGGATAAAGCGATCAAAAAGACTAATCCTGAAAGTAAAAGGACTGACAATTTAGCACCTTTGTTTTCAATCAACTCATCCTTGTATTTGAAGATAAGTCCTGCAGTGAGGATAGATAAGAACGGTAAGAAGATGAATAAATGTTCTTTTGTCTCTGTAAATATCTTATGCGCCCATGGCGCAGGACCTGCTTTAATCATTGGCTTTACATCTGCACCATAAATATTCACATAGTAATAACCTGCCGTGACCCATGAGAGAAACAAGAACACTACGCCCACAACAGCTGCGATCTTAGCCCTCCTTATTCTCTCTTCACTAGGGTTTAACAATTCAACAAGCACCCAAAGAAATGCGAATGCACCTATCTCACCAAATGCAGCATGTATCCCGATTAGTGGATGTACCATTTTAAGTATTGCTCTAATTTAATTCTTTTTATATTTTGCTAAAAAAATTATCCTAAACCAAAACTAATTGTTCCATAAGCCCAGAGTATCAACAAAACTCCAAGTATAACCATAACAATTCCCATGAAGAGCCTCATCCACCTCTTTTCGCGGTCTTTCCACTCCTTTATCCTGTCAGGGTGAGCCCCGAAGTAGACAATACCAAGTATTATCAACAACGGGAGTACAAATATGAAGTTGTAAAACACCAGCAACCAGAACACATTCCATGACAAGCCAATCTTGGCCAGCAAGGTTGTTATCGCCAGATAAGGACCGCCTGTACACGGAAGTTCAACTGCTGCCACGAACATACCCAATACGATAGCCCCTGGTATCGAGACATTGTCAATCAGCTTCATGATCTGCTTGGCTCTCCTAGCAGGGATCTGCAGAGATATGCCCTTGCCATACCACCAGAAGTCTTTGATCTCGATAAAGCCAAGAATTATAACCAAGCTTCCGACAATCCAGCTCAGTTGAGTAGAGATATTTAACTTCTGGATGAATACAAGCAATCCAAAACCAGCCGCCAAGTATGTTAAGAAAACAGCTGTTATGTAAATCAGGCCAACAACCAGCATCTTATGTCTGTTCTTTGATAAACCCAGCAGCGTAGCCACCAGTAAAACCAGCACACCTATAGCGCATGGATTAATAGAATCAATCGCCGCAGTTGTGATAACAACCGGTATTGTGGGTAATATTATTTCTGTGACCATTCTACTCTTCTTTTACAGGAGCTGGACATCCTGACTTCTCACTCAATTCTTCAAATGAAAGAATACCTACCATTCTACTCTCATCTATAAATTCCCAGTCAGGATATTTCTCAACTTTTTTTTCTATGCATAACTCAGACTGCTCATTTTCTCCTCTTGGGTCACATTCAATATATTGTATATATTGGAAAGAAGTTCCAAACATTTTTTTCTGTTTTGCACATTTAGGACACCAGAAAGTACCATACATAACTACCTTGTTCTCAGTCAAACACTTCGCAAACCTATCAACCTCTTCCTGCGGATATTTTGAGGCACAAGCAGCCAACAAAAACAACATCGGAACCAGTAAAACAAAGAGTTTTTTCATTTTTTCAACCTCCAGGCAAGTATAAGGCCTATCAACAATATCAAGTCCAGAAATAAACAGAACAGACAATACGTTTTCAGTATGAAATGCTGTATTAAGAACAAGTAAAACCCATATATCACTCCGAAGATTAACAAGCCCTTAATCCAAGCAGTCGTCTTCTCATATTTCACCCATAAAAAACCCTTCTTTTCATACCTTGCTATTAATAACAATAAAATAAACAGTAATGTCAAAAAACCAAGGAAGGCATTAGAGGTGACAAGGTCAAAGAAAACCCCCAAACCAGCTATGTCAATAAGAGGAATCGGAAGCTTGAAGTCTATTGTTAGCAGGTAGGATATTCCATCCAGGTTTGCATAAGGACTTTTGTTAACAATACCACAGTCAAAACCTTCCCCAAAAGTGCAATACTTGCTGGCAGTTGGAGAAAAATGTTCATACACTAAAAATAGAGAATCAAGCATGCCTATAGACAGCAAAACAATTAATGATACAAATAACTTTTTTTGAGTATCCACACTATCAAACCTCTTTTTTATCCTAATCAGCAGAATGGACAGGCTTCGTCACCTTCACACTCGTGGTCTTTCTTCTTTTTCTTCTTCTTAGCAGCCATGAAACAAACCTCTTTCTTATATTCAACAAATCTTATAATACTTTACTATACAAAAACTATATAAATGTTTTTATGAATAAAAAACCAATGAAAAAAACACTTTGAAGTAATGGTAATTGGGGATGGAACAGCTGTGATAGAAGCACTAATTGAGGTCTTAGCAGAATAAATTTGAAAAAGAGCTAATCTTTCTTTATTACTTTCTTATAGAATTCTAATAACTCACTATCTTGCTGCTTCCATTTCATCGGCTGTCTTGCCTGTAAATCCCCGTTTTCACTAAATTCTTCTAAAGATTTTTCCTGTCTCATTCCAACTTCAGAGCCATAGTAGATTACAGTTGGTTGATTAACTGAAAAGAGAATCTTCACAGCTTCTTTAAGTTTCTTCTTGTCATTTCCACACTCAAACAAAAAACGATTCATGTCATGATTGTCTAAGAAAACAGGTAAGAAGAAATTATCAGGGTACTTTGAAAAATGTTTTTCTAATTTACTCATTAACCTCTTCCTGTTTATTTTTCTCCTAGCAAATTCTCTCATCAAATCGCAGAACTTGAAATCCAGAACTCCATCAAGCTCTCCAATGTATTCTTTAAATAGATTGTCTGAAGAACTGCCAAGGAACCATTTCAAGAATTTCTTCCTAACATTTATGGTTTCTAATTCGTTGAATTTTATTCCCATCATCCATGCTTCTCCTATCAACACCGCTTTTGGATTCTCATTTTTTATCTCTTCTCTAAATTTTTTCCAGAATTCATGTTTTGGACCGATAACATGATCAAGCCTGAAACCATCAAGACCAAGGCTCAGCCACTGCTTGGCTGCATCAATAATATGCTGTCCTGCAGGAGGATATTCAAGATTTATTTTCGGCAGATTCCTAAATTTCAAAAAACACATATAATCATAAGGCCATTTCTTGAAATAAAACCAATTGTAATACTCGCTATTCTTATTTTTCTGAGCTTCTAGAAAGAAAGGATGTTTCCATGAGCAATGATTTGGAACAAAATCAGCTATTATCCACATCCCTAACTCGTGAACTTTCCCTATCAAGTTTATCAAATCATCCTTTGTTCCAAAGCTATGATCTACTTCAAAAAAGTTCACAATCTCATACCCATGATATGCACTTGTCCTGTAAAAAGGAGAAATCCATATAGTGTTGACTCCTAATTCCTTAATATACGGAAGTTTTTCAATAATTCCTTCTATATTGCCTCCAAGAAAAATCGGTTTATCCCAGTTGTTTGATTTACAGCCTGCAAACCTATCAATAAGGATTTGATATATTATTGCATTTTTAAACCAAACAGCATCCCCCATACATTAAAATAGGATTTAATAGTATATAAATATTTAGAAACTTTTTAGCACAGCTCATCCATCAATGCATTTATAGAAACATCATCAATCTTCTGCTTGACAAGAGAGGTTTTCTTCAGTATTGGATGCGAATCTTCGAACAGTTCTCTCTTCTCCCTGAAGAAAACACCCACAGGTATCTTCTCATATCCCTCTAGTGACTTTTTGAAAGCTCTCTCAATGTTGTTTGGTTTGTATCTGGCTTTCTGCAAATCATAAATTCTTTCTTTGAACCAGTCGTATGTGTTGTGCTTGTTCCATGTGACGCATGGCTGAAATATATTAACAAACGCAAAACCTTTGAAAGCAATCGCATCTGCAATTGTATTTGCTAAGTGGTCAAGATCACCTGCAAAACTCCTTGCTATGTATGAAGCTCTCTGGGCAACTGCAAGAGCCATTGGATTAATAGGGTCATCAAAAGTACCCAATGGTGTGGTCTTTGTCCTGTCTCCACGAATAGTAGTTGGGGAAGCCTGGCCCTTTGTCAACGCATAAATCTGATTGTCGTGCACTAGCAGCGTGATGTTTATGTTCTTTCTAAGCGCGTGTATAAAGTGGTTCATACCCTCACCATAAACATCTCCATCTCCCCCGATGACTACAACGTTCAGTTTCTTGTTAGCCAGTTTCACACCAGTACCTACAGGCAAGCCCCTTCCATGAACTCCATGATATCCAAACGTGTTTATCCACTGGGGCAGTTTGGAAGAGCAACCTATGCCTGAAACAACAACAACATCTTTTGGATTGAGATTGAGCTTGACTATCGCTCTTTTTAGAGCGTTTAATATGATATAATCTCCACACCCCGGACACCAATCAGGTACATAGCTTCCTGTTGATAAATCGTTTAAATCAACCATAGTAGACCCTCTTCAAACCGTCATATATCTCGCTTGGATAAAGTGTTCTTCCATTATATTTGAGTACTTTATGATATATCTTGAAACCTGTGAATTCTCTTATAACACCTGCAAGTTGTGCTGTCTTGTTTTCCTCTACATCAACAACCATCTTGGCATTCTTTAGGAATTCTTTGACAAAGTGAGTATGGAGTGGATACACATATACAATGTGCAGGAAGTTTGCGTTGATACCATCATTCTTCAGATATTCCATTGCTTCAAGGATTGCTCCTTTTGTTGAACCCCAACTCATTATAGTTATATCTGCTTTTTCAGGACCGTATATTTTCGGAAGTGGTATGTCACTCATAGCAGTATCAAGTTTTCTGAAACGTTTATCTTCCTGAGCAATCTTATTATCACCTTTCTCACATATGTTACCATACTCGTTATGCTCATCACTGCTTGATCTAAAGATTAGGTGTTGCCCTGGAATTGCTCTTGGTGAAATCCCTGAATCAGTGACCATGAACCTCTTGTAGTCATGCCAGTTCTTGACCTCTTCATCTGATAATAGCCAACCTCTGTCTATCTTCAAGTGTTTGGTATCAAACTTAGGTATTGATTTGTATGAAACTGCAAGGTGCTTGTCAGATACAATGAACACTGGCAGCTGGTATTTGTCTGCAAGATTGAAAGCGTTGAAAGTCTCGTAGAAACACTCCTCTGCATCTCCTGGCGCTATGAGTATTCTTGGGAACTCGCCGTGTCCTATGTTTAGCACAAATTTCAGGTCTCCCTGACCCTGTCTTGTTGGCAGACCAGTTGCAGGACCTGGTCTTTGAACGTCTACAATCACGAGAGGTACTTCTGTCATTCCAAGCAAACTTGTTGTCTCAGTCATTAATGCAAGCCCTCCACCACTTGTAGAGGTCATGGATCTAACACCTGCATATGATGCTCCAAGAGCCATGTTAATTGCAGTTATCTCATCATCTGCTTGCTTCATGACGACCTTGGCTTTTTCTTCATGAGCTACAAAGTAATTCATTATTGAAGAGGCAGGTGTCATTGGATAGGCAGCTAGGAACTTGCATCCGGCTTTTATAGCTCCCAAAGCTATTGCTTGATTACCTGTTATGAGCATCTTTTTCTTTCTCTGTTTTTTCTGCATTTTTATCTCGAAGTCGTTATTGTAGTTCTTCTTGATATAATCATAACCTCTCTTTGCCACTGTCACGTTCAACTCCATTATCTCATTTCTTTTCTTCTTCTTGGAGTGAACTCCTCGAATGGCTTCTGCAAGATAATCAAAGTTGTAGTCAAGAACTGCTATGGAAGCTCCTAATGCAACAGTATTCCTCATTATATTGATTGCTCCAGGAGTATCTTTGACAATCTGCATGAGTGGAACGTGATAAAGCTTAATATCTGATCTTAGCTCACTTTCCTCTAGTTTAATATTGTCAGCATCGTATATTATTCCACCGCCTGCTGTCATGAAATTCTTATGTCTGTCAATGGTGTCTTTGTTCAAAGCAACCACTAGGTTGTATAATAGAATAGGACACTTAACTTCCTCCTCCTCAACTCTTACACCAAAAGAATTATGTCCTCCTCTGATTAGAGATGGATACTCAACATGTGTATGGACGTTCAAGCCACCGAAAATCATCGCTTTAGAGAATTTCTCGCCTGCAGTCATTATTCCATAACCCGCCTCTCCGCCAATCAACCAAGAAAGCCTATTAATCTCTAATGCCATCAAGAAGAAAAATAAAGAAAACCATATATAAACTTGTTTTAGCATTCCAAAGTAGATATAGTTTTTAAAAAACTTTTATAAACAAGGTTTTTTTCGTAGTTTCAATGAAGAAGATTTCTTTCAAGAACAGGTATGGAGAGAAACTAGTTGGAGACCTGTCTAAAAATAACGATTCTGATATAATGATTATTATATGCCACGGCTTTACTGGCCATAGAAATAAGAATTTCCTTCCAGAATTATTTGATGCGATTAGTAGCAAAAAGTATAATGTTTTCAAACATGACTTTGCTGGAAATGGAGAAAGTGAAGGAGAAATTGGTAAGGCTTCCTATCTCAAAGAAATTGACGATTTAACAACTGTTCTGGGTGTTCTAGAATCTAAAGGTTACAAAAAATTTTGCTTAATTGGACACAGCATGGGAGGAAGCCTTTCAATATTGACAACAGCCCAAGATAAAAGAGTAAAATGGTTAGTGGATGTGGCTGGGCCTGCTTATCCTGAGAAAGGAGTGAAGAAAAGGTATTTCACGCCTGAAAGGATAAAAGAAGCTTACGAGAAAGGAAGCACTTTTTCTTGCCATCCTAGAAAAAAATTCAAGTTTTACAAGATATTCTTTGAAGACCTTGAAAAAGTAAATGTTCCAGAATCAATGAAGAAAGTAAAAGTTCCTTTATTGATAATTCATGGAACAAAGGATTCAAGCGTACCTCTAAAGGAATCTGAGGACTTATTTGTACTTGCTAACAATCCTAAAACCTTGGAAATGATTAGTGGAGCAGGTCATTTGTTTACAGAAGACAATAAAGCAAACGAACTAATTCAAGCAATCATAAACTGGCTAACAAAATGGGTAAAAAAATAATTTTATTATTAATAATACTATTATTATATGGTTGTTCTGAGAAAACAAAGTTCGAGTATGAAACCGGAGAGGTTGTTCTTGGCGATATAACTGTTAATGTTGAGATTGCAGACACATATGACAAGGTTATGTTTGGCTTGATGGAGAGAGAAAAGCTTGGCGAGTTTGAAGGAATGCTATTTATTTTCTCAGATGAAGAACCAAGAACCTTCTGGATGAAGAACACACTGATACCATTGGATATTATATTCATTAACTCAGACTTTGAGATTGTTAAGATTCAGCACGCAGTTCCTTGCGAAGAAGATCCATGCGAACTTTACCCTTCTGAAGAACCTGCAAAGTTCGTTGTGGAAGTGAACGAAGGATTTAGCGAAGAACATGGTGTAGATAAAGGGATGAAGGCTGAGATAAATTATTAATCACTTTTTTCTTTCAAAAACATGAATATTACAGGCACTGTAATCATAGCCACAGCACCTATCTTGAACGCGGTGTTTATTGTATATAACTCTGTTAAGTAACCAACAAATGGTAAGAATATGATCATTCCAATACGGGTCATCAAATTATATATTGATATGACTGTTGCTCTTTTCTTTGATTCTACTTCCTCATTTATCATGTGATCAACAATAGGATTTCTTAAACCAAAGAATATTGAAGGCGCGACAAACAACACAACCGATACATATCCTGTTGTAAAAGTTGCTAGTAAAAGAAGAATAAACGTTCCAAGACTTGCAAACACTAACGTATTCTTATCCCCTAGCCTTTCAGAAACATCATGTGCATAGTAGTGCCCTATTGATGATAGTCCAAAAGTGAACGCATATATAATTCCAAAATATATTATAGGTATTTGTTTGAAATCATAGAATAATGAACTAAGTCGATGCATCGATTCACCAATACCCCACATCATCAGTCCAGCAACAAATATTATTATCAACTGATAATTTTTTACAACTTCTTTTGATGACAAGAACATGTGTTTTGCAACATTTTTATGGTGTTCTGTTTCATACTTTGGCTCTTTTAGAAAGAGAAATATTAAGAGCATTATCGTAAAAGGTATAAAAGACATTATAACTGTTAATGATAATGAAAAACTTGCTAAGTATCCTCCAATTAACGATCCTGCAACGGCTCCAAAAGACCACAAAGCAGAATAAGTCCCAATGATTTTTTTGTAGTGATGAGCTTTACCCTCTTCTTTCAAAGTATCATATATCATTGCATTCGAGGTTCCACTAAACAAGCTTCTTGCAAGTGCATTAAAGAGTGCGAAAAAAATAAACATAATCATACTTCCACCAATGTAAAGAAACATAAACCCTAACAATACAACAACATTTGACAAAATAATTGTTTTTTTCCTGCCAAACAAATCAGCGATTGCACCTGTCGGCACTTCAAATATCGCCATTGCAAATGATTCAACTAAAAAAACTATTGCAACATTAGTAACAGAAAAAAGATGTTCTTCTAAATAAAGAGCGATAATAGGAAGAAAAAACAATAGCCCACCAAGTACTTGAGCTATATACATTATTAATATATTCCTTGATTTTATATTATACTTACCCAACATAGAGAATGGTTTATTAGAAATTGTTTATATTACTTGTCATATAGGAAGGGATGAAAGTGGAGATATATGTTTGAGAGAATAACATTTAATCTTTCAACTTCAAACCAAAACATTTAAATAGTTGAGCAACCATTCAACTATTCTATGAAGCAAATCAACAAGAAAATACTACGGTTTTTCTCAAGTCTGGCAGACGAGACCAGATTAAAGATGCTTGTAAGCTTAACAAAAGAACCAAAAACAGTAAATGAAATTTATGAAGCTGTTGGGAAAGATAAATTAACTCTTTCAGCGATATCACACCAGCTAAGGCAGCTGAGCGATTTAGACATAGTTATTTATGAAAAGAAAGGAAGGGAAAAAAGATTTCAACTATCAGACTCGTTTTGCTGGTGCATATTAAGAGATGCATTCGATCACTTCAACGGCAAAACCAAATGCAAGGAATGCTGCAAGATAAAAAATAAAAGGAGGTATTAAAATGGCTGAAAAACTAAACGCTTTAGCTCTTGGCTATGCCAGCGCAATAATTTCAGCAGCAGGAATGCTGTTGCTAGGAATATTTGGAAACATAGGCGTCTATACAGACACTGCAGAGATGATGCAAAAATGGCATATGTTTTTCTCGCTGAGCATCGGCGGGATAATAGCAGGGATGATTGAAGCTGCTGTGATTGGTTTCATATCACTTTACGCGCTTGTGTGGTTGTACAACAAATTTGTATAAAAAAAGTAACTGAGTGTAAATAAGCAGTTAACAAAACGTAGAAAAAAAGTTTCAAAGAAGATACTATATAGAAATTAATATAACACACTTGAAGAGAAAAAAGATGTCAGATAATTACAAAATCATAAAAAGAGAATATCAAGGGATTAAATTAAAATTTGTTGTAAATGAATCTACATATAAACCTGACAAATTCACCAGATTAATGGCTAATTCAATTAATATAAATAAAGGCAATCATGTTTGTGATGTCGGTACTGGTAGCGGAGCCTTGACAATAGTAGCTTCAAAATTGGGAGCTAAAAGAATAGTCAGTATAGAAATAGATGAAAAAACTGAGAAACCTTTTCTGAAGAACTGTAAAATGAACACTGTCAAGAATGTCAGGCTTGTCAAAAGTGACCTGTTAACAAATGTCAAGAGCAAGTTCGATGTGATCATAGCAAACCTGCCCCAAATCCCTTATTTCAAGAAGGAAAAGCCTTTGACTTATGGCGGATGGGACGGTACAAAGCACCTTTGCAAGGCTATAAAGCAGGCAAGCAGCCGACTAAAAAAGGGTGGAGAGTTATATTTAAACGGGGCATCTATCACAAACAAAGACAAAATAATCAAGACATTCAGTAAATATGAATTTAAGGCTGAAGTAATAGGTAAATCAAAAACCTACTTTACCAAAGAATTGGCAAACAAAACACTCCCCTTACTATTTGAACATTTTATGAGATTGCAGTCTGAAGGAACAGCAAAGATATACAAGGATAAAAATAGACTATATTATTACTTTTTTGTTTACAAAGGAATTAAAGGAGGTTAGGAAAATGATTGGCGGATGTCATTAAGAAAAAAAATTATTGAAAGGGAACTGAACGCGAAAAAGACTTCGGATTTTTTGTGAAAGAGATGTTTTTAATCCTATTAAAGTCAGTTAATAAAATAAGGTATATGTGAAAATGGAAAAAGATACAAATAGAAAACTCTTTGGTAGCATAGCATTAGGACTATTTATTCTAATAACTATTAGTGTATTATATCTCTTTGCAATGTCAAAGAACACAGTAGATTTAGCATTTGCATATGTAGCAGGCATTTCCATGATTGTTCTTCCATGCACTCTACCTTTGGCATTTATTATAGTCCCTTTTAGTATGGGAAAAGGGTATAAAAAAGGTTTTTTCATGGCGTTACTATTCGGGTTAGGATTATCCATAACTATCGCACTTTACGGCTTATTTATTGCTATTGCAGGGAACATAATAGGATTAGATGAAGCAGCTAGCCAAGCAGGAACAGTGAGCAAAATCTTGTTCATGGTCGGAGGAGCCGCTGCTTTACTGTTTGGACTTTCAGAATTAAACATTCTCAAACTTAAACTGCCTTCATTTGCAAGAACACCACAATTCATTGAAAAAAGGAAAGATTATGCCAAAGCGTTCTTCTTAGGGTTATTCCTGGGAAATGCAGGAGTCGGTTGCCCAAACCCATTATTTTACATCCTTCTAGGAGATATCGCTGTAAAAGGAAGCGCATTATTTGGAGGCTGGATGGGGTTTGTTCATGGCTTAGGAAGGGCAACTCCGCTCATCTTCTTATCCATTTTAGGAATCATGGGAATTAACGCAACAAGCTCTATTCTTAAACATCAAAGAAAAGTTAAGAAAGTAATAGGCTGGTCACTTGTTATTTTAGGAGCAGTGATATTTATTATGGGTGGAGCTCATGAATGGTACGAAGAAACCATTGTCCATGAAGGATGGAACAAATTTGTCAAATCAACAGGGTTGCCTGCAGAATTAATGAAAGAAGCTCATGAACATGAAGGTCCTAAAGACTTTATACCTCATGAAACTGCTCCTTGGTTTTTGCTTCTGCTAATTGTGATTCCGATAGTGTGGAACTATTATAAGAAAAAAAACAGAGGTGATGCTAATGGCTAAAGACCCTGTATGCAACATGGACGTTGATGAGAAGAAAGCTGCAAAAGCAGATTACAAGGGAAAGACATACTACTTTTGCAGTCCAAGCTGTCAATGGGCTTTTAATAGCAATCCTAAACAATTCTTAAGCGAAAAGAATAAAACGGAGATATAAGAGAATGACAAAAGTCCAAATATTAACAACGCCTGGATGCGGAAACTGCGCAAGAGTAGAAAGAATGCTGGATGAGATGAAAGTCAAATACGAAGTTATTGATATTGCAAAGAATCCTGCAATATTGCAGAAATACCAAGTAATGACCTCTCCTGGCATCGTAATTAATGAAAAATTAGAATTCACAGGCGTACCAAGAGAAGAGGAGTTAAGAGCAAAATTAAAATTATAACTCTTGAGGTAAACAAAATGAGTTTGTTCAGAAAAAAATGTATGTACTGCAGAGAAAAAATAGATAAAGGACAGGAACAATTCGCAAATATAAAGATTATAGGATATGTAGGAACGTTTAACAGACCTTTCTGTAGCGAAGAACACATAAACAAATACAATGAAGAAATAAAGAATAGATCCCAAAAAAAAGGTGGGTGCTGCTGCGGGTAAAGTCAGATGAATATTTTAATAATATTATCTTATGGAGCTTTTATCTGGATACTTCATTACCTAAGTGATTATATCAGTTTAAAATTTATTAAATATAAAGACAAGATACTGTCGTTTGCTGCCGGAATATCAATAACGTATTTATTTTTAGAGTTGCTACCACAAATTCATGAGGAAAACATAGAGAAATTAAGAACGATAAGCTATGTTTCAATCCTAATTGGTTTTTCTATTTTTCATTTGCTTGAGAAATATGTCTATCAACACTCAAACAAGGAAGAGTTGTTTGAAAGGCTAAAGCACATTCATACTTTCGGATTTTTTGTATATTACCTCATTATAGGCGCAGTGTTATACTATCTGATGGAATCAAGTTTAAAAGCAGGAACATTATTCCTTATACCAATCCTATTTCACTCTACAATAAGCTCTGCCTCGTCCAAGGAATTACATGAGGATATAAAAGTAAATAAGTATATAAGAATCACAGTATCTAGCTCAACAATTATAGGTATTTTAATAGCGTACTATATTGGGGTCACACAAAGTGTTTATTATGGCATATTGGGATTCGTGATAGGAGCGCTTTTTTACATAATAATAAAAGATATTTTGCCTGAGCAAAAAGAGGGCGACCCAAAGTACTTTTTAGTCGGAATGGCTTTATTCATCATACTATTGATAATGATTTAGATTTAAAATAATAAAAATGGAAGAATTTGACATAATCATAGTTGGAGCAAGCTTTGCAGGACTAGCTGTAGCAAGTGAATTGAAAAGCAATGTGCTTCTACTTGATAGGAAGGATATTGGAACAAATGTAACTTCTGCATGCGGGACCATAGTTAAATTTGTAGAAAGTATTAGACTTGAAAAATCGATACTCCAGACTTTTGATGCTGCTACTCTTCATACAGCAAAAAATAAAATTCATCATATACCTTTGGCTGACGAATTCTGCACAATTGATTATTCTATATTTTGCAATCAGTTCTTCAAACAAAGTGATGCTGAATTCAGAAAAGAAAATGTGTCTGGGCTAAAAGAAGGAGCGATTATAACAGATAAGAGAAAGTACAAAGCCAAGATTTACGTTGATTGTTCAGGATGGTCTGCTATACTTGCAAGTTCCATTGACAAAAGATTTGTTGATAAAAAAAAGTTAAGTGTTGCTATAGAAACTGAAATCCCTTATAAGGATAACAAACTGAGATTTTTTGTAGATGAAAAGATTATTGAGAACGGTATGGGGTGGCTTTTTCCAGCAGGAGAAAATTCAAGGCTTGGAGTAGGGAGCTATGGGAAAAATCCTAGGCTGATGCAATCACTAAAAAACTTTGTGAGCAGTTATGGTCTAAAGTTAAATGGAGCACATGGCAACTATATACCGCATTACTTAAGAAAGCCCACTATAGACAACATATTTGTGGTTGGCGATGCAGCAGGAAACGTATTACCTCTAACCGTAGAAGGCATAAGACCCGCAATAAGAGCTGGCAAATATTGCGGTAGGATAGCACAGCAGATTATAGAAGGTAAAATCTCTTTAGAGGAAGGTTCAAGAAGATATTCATATTTTTGCCTTAAGAATAAAAAGTATTATGACTACTTGCTAAAAGCGCAAAGAAGAATGTCACACTCACCTAATTGGAAATTGAATTTTGTGACTAAATTTTTAAGTATGAAACCTATTGCAAAATGGGCTTTGAAAAAATATGAAGCGATTTAAGGAGGATAACATGAAAGAAGAAACTAAAAAATCAAAGCACAACCATGGCTTGATGATGATTGTTTGCTGTGGTGCACCCCTGATTTTATTAGTTATAGCAGTATATTTTTTTGGCTTAAGCAGCTCTTACCTATTTTGGTTCATACTCCTGCTATGTCCTCTTATGCATTACTTCATGATGAAAGACATGCATACTAACTCAAAAAGTAAAGAAAACAGTAAGTGTCATTAAGGTGATGAAATTAAAAAAATATAAAAAATCAATCACAATGAAGTTAGATATTAAGAGGTAAAAGATATGGTTAAAGATCCAGTATGCGGAATGGAAGTAGATTCTGACACTGCAAAGTTCAAAGCAGAGAAGGATGGAGAAACATTTTACTTCTGCAGCAAGCATTGCTATGATTCATTTACAGGAAAAACTGAAAAACATCACGCTGAAACAAGTCATGGAAGTGAAAAGTGCACAATTAATATTGATGGAATGCATTGTGCAAGTTGCGTTTCTACAATTGAAAACGCATTGAAGAAAAATAAAGGTGTTAAGAATGCTTCAGTGAATCTAGCATCTCAAAAAGCATTAGTGGAGTATAATCCCAAAGATGTTTCTAAAGAAGAACTTGAAAAAACCATTGAAGACACAGGCTACAATGTTGTAAAAGAAAAATCTGAAGGCAATGTTCTAAAGCTGAAAGTCATAGGAATGGACAACCCTCATTGCATTAGCATTGTAGGTTCTGCTTTAGATAAACTCAAAGGCATAGAATCAAAGGAGTTGTTGCCAACAGAGAAAGCCACAATAGAATATAATCCCAACGTCATTAGTTCTAATAAAATCAGGGAAACTATAAAAGATGCAGGCTATGATAACTTCCTTGACACTGACAGTCAAGACGAGGAGAAAAAAGCTCGTAAAAGAGAGATAAGGAACTTAAAATACAAAACCACTATAGCTATGGTTCTATCTTTGCCGTTGCTTTACTTTGCGATGGCGCCACACATTGGGTTGCCAATAGCACTATTTATAGAAAGATACATGGCATTGATCCAGTTCATAATAACAACACCAATAATGCTAGTAGGTTACGAATTCTTCTATAAAGGTTTTAGATCAGTCATTAAGGCAAAAACTGCTAACATGGACACCCTCGTGGCAATAGGTACAGGTGCTGCATATGTTTACAGCATTTACAGCTCATTAGTCGGAAACATTGAGCAGCTATACTTCGAAGTAGCTGGAATACTTATTGCATTCATATTGCTTGGACGATACTTGGAAGCAAAGGCAAAAGGGAAAACAAGCGAAGCAATAAAGAAATTAATGGGGTTGTCAGCGAAAACAGCTCTTGTAATAAGAAATGGAAAAGAGATAGAAGTTTCAATTGATGAGGTAATAGTTGGAGATATAGTTATAGTTAAACCAGGTCAAAAAGTTCCAGTTGATGGAATTATAACAGAAGGACATTCAAGCATTGACGAAAGTATGATATCAGGAGAAAGCATCCCTGTTGAGAAAATAGTGAGTTCGAATGTTATCGGAGCCACTATCAACAAGACAGGCAGCTTCAAGTTCAAAGCCACGAAAGTTGGTTCTGAAACAGCGCTTGCACAAATCATAAAAATGGTTGAAGAAGCCCAGGGAAGCAAGGCTCCCATACAAAAATTAGCTGATATAATTTCTTCATATTTTGTCCCTGTCGTTGTCACCATTGGAGTTGTATCCAGCATCATATGGTACTTCTTTGGTGGAATGGCTTTTGCGCTAACAATATTCGTAGCAGTGTTAATAATAGCTTGTCCATGCGCTTTAGGACTGGCAACTCCTACTGCCATAATGGTCGGTACTGGAAAAGGAGCTGAAAACGGAATATTGTTCAAGAATGCAGAAAGCCTTCAGATGGCTAATAAAGTCAATACAATAGTGTTTGACAAAACAGGTACTTTGACTAAAGGCGAGCCGCAGGTAACTGATATCATAAGCACTTCAAAATATGATGAGAAGGAGTTATTATTATATGCCGCTGTTGCAGAAAAGAACTCTGAGCATCCTCTTGGTGAAGCAATAGTAAATAATGCTAAAGAGAAAAAACTATACCTAGAAGACCCAGATAAATTTAATTCCATAACTGGAAAAGGTATTGAAGTAACATACAAAAACCTGCTAATAGATCTTGGAAACCGAAAGTTAATGGAAGAAAAAAAGATTGATTACAGAAACGCATCAGAAGACCTTGAAAGACTTGAAACTGAAGGAAAAACAGCTATGCTTATAGCCATAGATAATAATATTGCAGGTATAGTTGCAGTTGCAGACACATTGAAAGAATTCTCAAAAGAAGCCATCAAAGTATTAAACGACATGGATGTTGAATCTATAATGATAACTGGTGATAACAAAAGAACAGCAGAAGCCATCGCTAAACAACTGGGAATGAAAAGAGTGCTGTCAGAAGTGCTGCCACAAGACAAGGCCAATGAAATCAAGAAACTGCAGGAGGAAGGCAAGAAAGTAGCCATGGTCGGTGATGGAATAAATGATGCTCCTGCACTGACACAGGCAGATATTGGCATAGCAATAGGAAGCGGAACAGATGTAGCCATAGAATCTGGCGATATAGTTCTTATCAAGGAAGATTTACGCGATGTAGTTGTTGCTATGGACCTGTCAAGATATACTATGAGAAAAATAAAGCAGAACCTGTTCTGGGCGTTCTTCTACAACAGTCTCGGAATTCCATTAGCAGCAGGCGCATTATATCCATTTACAGGATTCCTGTTAAACCCAATCATCGCAGGAATAGCCATGGCATTCAGCAGCGTAAGCGTTGTTACCAATTCCCTAATGATGAAAAAATACAAAGCAAAAATATAAATCTATTTTTTTATAAATAAAAAAATTTAAATACCCAAGTTAGAGACTTAATATTATCAAGAGGTGTTTATATGACAAAAGTTCTAGATTCAGTCGCAAAAGAGACCAGGAAAATTCCTCCTAAGTATAATTTCAGGAAGAAAGCCTATATAAAGAACTTTGCAGAGTACAAAAAGTTATACAACGAATCCATAAAAACCCCTGATAAGTTCTGGGCAAAACAAGCTGAACAATTAGATTGGTTCAAGAAATGGAACAAAGTCTATTACTGGAACAAGTCAAAACTCGAATGCAAGTGGTTTGATGGCGGAAAGATTAACATTTCTTACAACTGCCTTGACAGACACCTGGAAAAGAGAGGTAACAAGACAGCTCTTATCTGGGAAGCCAATAAAGGCAAAGGAAAAAAATTCACCTACAAACAGCTTTACAAAGAAGTATGTAAGTTTGCTAATGTCCTGAAAAAAAGGGGTATAAAGAAAGGCGACAGGATCTGCTTCTACATGCCAATGGTTCCAGAACTGGCAATAGGAATCCTGGCCTGTACCAGACTCGGAGCAATCCACAGCGTTGTCTTCGGTGGCTTCAGCCCACAATCCCTGAAAGACAGAATTGATGATTCCAGAGCAAAGATTCTGGTAACTAGCAACGTCAACCTTCATGGAGACAAGGTTATCAACATGAAAGATAGCGTTGACAAAATTATTAACACATGCAAATCAATTAAGTACGTTTTAGTTAACAAAAGACTTAACATAAAGACCAAGATGAAGAGAGGTCGAGACTTGTGGCTTCAAGATGAATTAAAAGCTAAAGATATCAAAGATTACTGCGAAGCTGCAAAGATGAACTCTGAAGATATCTCATTCATCTTGTACACAAGCGGAACAACCGGCAAGCCAAAAGGAGTTGTACACACAACTGCTGGCTACTTAATGTATACATACCTGACCTTCAAATACGTTTTTGACTATCACGAAGAAGACATCTACTGGTGCACTGCAGATATTGGTTGGATTACTGGTCACAGCTACATTGTGTACGGCCCATTAGCAAACGGTGCGACAAGTGTTATGTTTGAGGGCATACCAACATATCCAAACCCTGACAGGTTCTGGCAGATAGTTGAGAAATACAAGATTACTATTTTCTATACTGCACCAACAGCAATCAGAGCACTTGAAAGATACGGTGATAAATGGGTCAAGAAACACGATCTTTCCAGCTTAAGACTTTTAGGTAGTGTTGGCGAACCAATCAATCCCAAAGCATGGTTGTGGTACTACAACGTTGTTGGTAACAAAAAATGTCCAATTGTCGATACTTGGTGGCAGACAGAGACTGGCGGTATAATGGTTACTCCATTACCTGGTGCTATGGATTTGAAGCCAGGATCTACTTGTTTCCCATTCTTCGGTGTAAAGGCAAATGTCTACAGAGAGGATGGCAAACCAACCAGAGCAGATGAAGGCGGATACATTGTCGTAGAGCAGCCATGGCCTGGTATGTTGAGGACTGTGTATAAGAATCCTGAACGTTTCAGAAAAACTTATTTTAGCAATTTCAAAGGAGGCATTTACTTTGCAGGTGACGCTGCAAAGAAAGACAAGGATGGCTATTTCTGGATTATGGGTCGTATCGATGATGTTGTTAATGTTTCTGGTCATAGATTAGGAACTTCTGAGATCGAAAGTGCATTGGTTAGTTATAAAGGTGTTTCTGAGTCAGCTGTTGTTCCAATACCACATCCCATCAAAGGAAATGCTTTGTATGCTTTTGTTACCTTGAAAAAAGGCCTTAAAGGTTCTGATGAGCTTGTCCAGACTTTAAGGAAACATGTCGCTCGCAGTATTGGTCCGATTGCCAAACCCGACAAAATACAATTTGCAGATTCTTTGCCAAAAACCAGAAGCGGCAAGATCATGAGAAGGATTCTAAAGGCTATCGCTTCAGGAGCAGAAGATGTCGGCAACATAACAACCTTAGCAAACCCTGAAGTCGTTGAAGTTTTGAAAAAGGAAAGAATCTAAAAAAGTTTTTTTCTTTTAAATTTTATCTAAAAATAGAGTTTGTCGCAAAATAAATAAATGACTTTGTTAATTAAAGGTTTAGGAGGGTGG
>JACKQG010000572.1_pt1 | contig 53472 bp, 46 predicted proteins | sample 8237621 | NCBI WGS metagenome assembly JACKQG01 (sample SAMN15677084, study PRJNA649215) | marine metagenome | biome: marine; feature: Black Sea; material: saline water; isolation source: suspended particulate matter (SPM) from the Black Sea western gyre | collected 2013-06-09/2013-06-10 | depth... | reverse complement strand
AAATCGACAGATGGCCAACGACAACTTTAATTTTTTATGGGACCGGCCAATAATGTCACTGATTTGTTATACTTAAAGATGTCCCCGACACATCGCACTGTTTTTATAGGACGTTTCTTTACAGAATAAAACCAAAAGAACAGCAAGACGGCATTGCTTTTTATGGGACGTTATAATGTCACCAGGCAGATTAACATACAGCAGCAATGATTGTCTTCAAAACCATAAAGTCAAAGCGGCAAATATTTCTGAGATAAAGGAAGATTTATCCTCTGCGATAATCTTTTAATGAGCCGCATCCCTATCTTTATTTAACTTTTTATTTTCCGTAATGTCTTTTGCGACATGAGTTTGTGCATCACTAAAATCAGCGGCGGCATTAATGTGGCACAACAATTGCTGTGTTTAATCTGTCGTGCTAATAGCTTTGGCATTGAATTACGCTCGACATTTTCGAGATTCAAAAAGAAATTTTTATTTGTCATTTAAGAAAGGTTAAAAAAAATCATGGCATCAGTATCAGAAATAACCTCAGCAAGCAACATTCAGATGGATTACATGAATCTTTTGATAACGCAACTTCAAAATCAGAATCCACTGGAACCGTTAGACAATAATGAGATGGCCGCACAACTGGCACAATTCTCACAATTGCAGCAGCTTGAATCAATGAACACAAGTTTTGCAGATGTCCTTGCCACTACAGAGCTTTCTTATGCCAATTCATTGTTAGGTAAGGAAATCTCATTCATGGCTCCAAACGAGACAGGTGCCTCAGATCTCACAAGCGGCGTAGTAGAGCACGTTTACAATAACATAGACGGGGAAATATTACTGGGCGTCGGGACTCATACGCTTGCTTTGAAAGATGTAATATCAGTCAACAACGGAATTTAAGATTTAACGTTTCGATATAAGGAGAAAGAAAGATGAGTTTAGCATTGTCAGCAGGAGTGACCGGGCTTCAAGCCCATCAGAAAATGCTTGACGTAGCCGGTAACAACCTGGCCAATGTCAATACCACGGCCTTTAAGGCCAGTAATATAACCTTCTCGGAACTACTAAGTGAGACGATAAAAAAAGCATCGCAGCCAACAAGCACCGTCGGCGGTACCAATCCTCAGCAGATGGGCACAGGTGTTGGAGTAGCCGGCATAAGCCCAAATATGACACAGGGCAGTATCGTAAACACCGGCAATCCTCTGGACCTGGCATTAGAAGGTGAAGGCTATTTTGTGGTAAGTGACGGTCAACAGAGCATTTTCACTCGCGCAGGTGCATTTGCCGTTGATGCAAACTCAATTATGGTTGACCCTGCCACGGGCTATCGTGTCCAGCGTATCGGCGCAATAGGTGAAAGCGATGGCTTCCAGATTGCCGGTGTCAGTGACCTTTATGTACCTTACGGAGTACCGATGCCGGCACAGCTAACATCAACAATGACATTATCAGGTAATTTAAGTTCCGATGCGACTCTACAGACAGCACAGACACAAGTATTAGGCTCAAATGTCAGTTACACAGCCGGCGGTACGGCGGCCGTAGGAAACACTTTAATTGCAGATCTCACCGAATATACCGGAACATTGAATTCGGGAACGATTACCTTCTCCGGTTATAAACCGGATGGTACGGCTTTAGGCAGCAGCCCAACCACCGACCTGACGATGGATATTACTGCGACCACTACATTAAATGATGTACTAACCTGGCTGAATACTAATGAAGGTACTGCCGCAATTGACGAACAACAGACGATTTCCAGTACCGCCACAGGCGGCACATTCACGATGAGTTTTGGGGGGCAAACGACCGGTGCACTTACCTGGGATGATTCCGCCGCTGATATACAGGCAGCTCTGGAAGCTCTTTCGACTATTGGTGCCGGCAATGTAACCTGTGCGGGCGGGCCTCTTCCGGCTGGTGTTACTGCTACGTTTGCAGGCACTTTAGCGGGTCAGGATGCCGCTATGATAACAGTTGATAACACCAATATGACGGGTGGAACAGCTTCAATTGCAGAAACAACAAAAGGACGGGCTGTGCAGGGCGTTCTTGGCAGCACTGCCACGGCATCTTTGCTCAACGGACAACTGCGTATTACTGACACAGCCAGCGGCTATAGTAAATCTGATTTAGTTATGACTTATAGCGGCGACGGCACTCTTACAATGCCGGGATATTTTGAAATGTTGGCGGTTGGCGGCGAAGAGGTCAAGAGTGTTAATATTATGGTTTATGATTCTCAGGGCGGAAAACACGTTTTCTCGGGTGCATTTGTACGGACAAATACCGCCAATACATGGGATATGGTGCTGACCTCAATGAGCGGCAATATCGATCAGATAACTATACTAAACCGACGTGTTGAAAACATAACCTTTGACGCCACGAACGGTTATTACACAGGTGTGACCGGTGGTACCAGCAATCCGGCGGAATTTGTAATAAGCTTTGCACATGATCCTTTAAATCCACAAACCATAGCTTTAGATTTTGGCTCCGTTGGCCAATTAAACGGATTGACACAGTTTGCCGGGAACTCTACGGCGATAGCAAAAGATCAGGACGGTTACGAAGCCGGTCAACTTTCCACTGTATCTGTTAATAATGGAGGTATAGTAATCGGTGCTTTCTCCAACGGTATCAAAAAGGACATCGGTGCCATCCAGATATCGTTGTTCCAGAATACATCAGGCCTGGAAAGTATTGGCAATGGATACTATACTTCAACGGCCAACTCAGGAGTGCCGGTTGCTACCCAGGCGATGTCGGGAGGCGCCGGCTCAGTCCATGGTGGAGCATTGGAAAAATCAAACTCAGACGTAGCAACTCAGTTTGTTTCTATGATTCAGGCACAAAACGGTTTTCAGGCCAATGCAAGGACCATCCGAGTTGCCAATGACATACTGCGAGAATTGAGCAGCCTTATCAGGTAGGTAGTAAGTTTGGGAAATTAAGATGCCAATAGCAGATGTTATAACATCAAGCATTAATATGATTATCTTGGCACTCACGCCGATAGAACGGTGGAAGGCCGCGGGACAGCAAGAAACCGGCCTGGCCGAACATTGGTTTATTTTAATAGGAGTGGCGTTAATAATCATACTGACTGTACTGCTCTTGATAGTCAGCTATAATCGAATTACACGGGAACAAAAGATTAATGGGCAACTATTTTTTGATTTTTCCGAGCAAAGAGGTTTAAGCGGACGGGAGTGTCAGATTTTGCTCAAGATAGCACAAATGGCGGGACTTAAGAGAAATCAGGCCATTTTTAGCATGGTCAGTGCCTTTGACGCCGGAGCAAAAAAAATGATAGAAGAATGCCTTGCAAAACAGGGAGCAGAAGAAAGCAAATGGTTAAGAACCGAACTTTCCTTTCTGCGCGAAAAGCTTTGCTTCCATAAAAATTCCTCAGTCTCAATAGGTTCGCCATCGAAATTGAAGAAACCGAGCAGCAGGCACATTCTCACAGGCAAGAAACTTTATATAACCCGTCGTACAAGTCACAACTTAGGTGATTTGAGTGATTTGAGTGATTTGAGTGATATTGAGTCAATTGTAATTAAAAACGACAATATGGAACTTACCATAAAATTAACAACACCTGTTGAAAGTAAGCTTGGGGAACTCTGGCGTGTTCGTTATTCTTTCGGTTCCTCCGTATGGGAGTTTGACTCTTCGGTAGTTCGCTGCAACGATGACATTCTGGTTTTAAATCATAGTGATAATATTCGGTTCATTAGTCGCCGGCGTTTCCTGCGTGTTCAAGTAAACAAGCCGGCTTTTATCGCACACTTTCCATTCTCAAAAACGCTTTCGTCAAATAACAATACCAACAGCAAAAAAGGTCCTGCAATAAAGCAAAGTTCAGTTCTTGAACCAGACAACTGGGGGCCGCCGGAATTTATGCCTGCGACAGTTACTGAACTGGGCGGTCCCGGTCTCAGGATAGAAAGCAATCTGGAAGTAAAAGTAGGCGACAGAGTATTAGTAATAGTGAATCTGAGTGAAGAAAAGGTCCAAGACTTAAATCCGTCCTCAAAAAGCACTTCACTACACTCAGTCTTATCGAGGGACAGAAAGAGTACGCCATCAAAAATAGTAGAAGATATAGGTGAGGTCAAACACGTAAGAGCCTTACAAAATTGTTCATCAATAGCAGTTGAGCTGACAGGACTAAACGACTCAGATATTAATGATCTGATTCGCGCCACCAATGCAGCTTATAAAAAAATCAGCGGCAAGAGCAAAGATGCTCCGAATTCAATAGAGTCAGAAGAAATAGTTTCGGAACCGGTGGTTGCGCAAGGAGAGTGAAATGTCAGATATTATAGAACAAGTTAAGACAAGCCTTGATGCCTTAACACAGGAATACGAGACAATTACACACAATTTAGCCAACATAAGCACTGCCGGGTACAAGCGAAGGTGCAACACATTTTCAAAATCCCTTGATGAACAAATGACAGGGCTTCTGGGACAAATGACAGGAACAGGAGCAGAAACATATTCACCCGGCAGTATTGAGCTGACCTCGTCACTTGATTTTTCCCAGGGTAATTTTTTCGAAACCGGTCGATCGTTGGATTTCGCCATATCCGGTAAAGGTTTTTTCGTAATAGAAACACCCAACGGGCCGCTTTACACACGCAATGGTTCATTTAATACAAACCAAAATGGTCAAATAATTAATCCACAGGGACAAATTGTAGCAGGTGAAGGGGGCCCAATCACGATACCGAGTAACGTGGAAATCTCTCAAGTAAGCGTCTCAAGCGATGGAAGCGTAAGCGCCAACGGCATACCTATCGGCAAATTTCAATTGGTTGATTTCGAAAACAACGAAGCCAAACTTGTCCCAGCCGGAGATAGCTGTTACCAGATGCCAGATCAAAATATTCAGCCGGTTGCAGCTGAGAATATCATCGTCAAGCAAGGAAGGCAGGAGCTATCTAATGTTAAGATGATAGAGGAATTAGTGGATATGATAATGGTGTCCAGGTTATACGAAGCAAATATGAAGTTCATTGCTGCCAGAAAAGAAGTAGCCAGCAGTATTACAAGCGCAGCTATGGCCTAAACACGTTCGTTATGCATAAGGTAAAAGCCAAACTCAACAGATGCAGGATTTGCAAAGTTTAAGATAAGGAGAAATATATTATGTTAAGAGCATTTTCCACTTCAGCTACGGGCATGGCGGCCCAGCAGACAATGGTGGACGTGATTGCAAATAACCTTGCTAATATCAACACCACAGGCTTTAAGAAGAGCCAAGTTTCTTTTCAGGATTTGCTTTATATAAAGCTTAAGAATGCGGGTGCAGAAGTGGTTTCAGGATTAAATTCGCCCTCCGGTCTGGAAGTAGGCAGTGGAGTCCGAACGGCTGCAACTGTAAGAGTTTATACTGGAGGTGAACTGCAGAGCACCGAACGGCCTCTCGATATTGCAATTACAGGCGACGGATTTCTTCAAGTGAGCATGCCAAATGGTGATATAAAATACACACGCGACGGTTCACTACAAACGAATGCAGACGGTGAATTAGTTACCTCTACGGGATATCGTATAGAACCTGCTATCAGCATCCCTACGGATATAACATCTCTTGATATAGGCAAGGATGGAAGCGTCAACGTTACAGACTCTGCCGGAACACAATCAGTTGTAGGAACAATAGAGTTGGCACGTTTTCCAAATCCTTCCGGTCTGTCTGCTGAAGGCGAAAATCTGCTGGCCGCGACTGAAGCAAGCGGTACGGCTACGACCGGCACTGCAGGAGATAGTGGTTTCGGTATTATCCAGTCGGGATTTCTTGAAAAATCCAATGTCCAGATGATAACCGAACTTGTCAACCTAATCACCGCCCAGCGAGCATACGAAACAAATTCCCGAGCTATAAGAGCGGGAGACGAAATGCTAAGAAAGGCAAATGAAATAGCACGGTTCTAATGGAAAAGACCATAATGAGTCATAAAATAGCCAACACTATCTTAATTATGTGCCTGCTGCTTCCAGTGAACAGTAACGCAGACAATACGAAAAAGGATTCCGCCCTTCAGATTTACCTGCCGAGAGAAATTACAATCAAAGACAAGCACTTAAGTCTGGGCCAAGTCGGTATAATCCGGGGCCAAGAATCACTTGTAGCCAAGGCAAGCAAAGTCACATTAGGGCAGATTTCAATACCCGGGCAGAAGATTGTTATTGACAGAAAAATAGTTCTAAGCAGATTGGCCTGCAACGGAATCCCTGCGTCGAAAGTAACACTAACCGGAGCAGAAACAGTTACTATAAAACAACAAGAACGGACTATCCGCAGCGATGAATTTATTAAGTTAGCAAGTTCCTTTCTGGAAAAAAATCCCCCCGACATTTCAGCTTGTGGATTCACTCCAATACAGATACCTCAAGATTTCATCATCACCGAAACCGGTAAAGATATTAGCTTTTCTCCCCGATTAGTATCAAGCGGAGCAAGCAATCAGGCAAAGGTTGAGATTGCCATACATTCAGGCGGCAAAAAAATCGGGGCGCCTGAGATAGTTTTCAGATTGAAATATAATTGTCGGCAAGTAGTAACAAAGCTCGATATTCCAACAGGTGCGGTTATCAGTCCCGATAATGTCAAGATAGAGAAGACAATATTGGACTACCCGGAATCAGCCGACTGGAAGCCCCCCTACGGCCTCATTGCCAAACGTCAGATACCGGCCAAGACCCTTCTTCATCCAAATATGTTGGGCCCAGTTAAATCCCCAATCATTACCAAGCGAAATCAAAAGGTTGTTATTCGGATTGATATGCCTGGATTTCTGATTACAGCTTTCGGAAAAGCCATGCAGGACGGTCGAGCGGGTGATTATATAAAAGTTCGGAATGTGGACTCACAACGAATAATCTTAGCCATGATTAACGAAGATGGAAGCGTGAAACCTGCTTTCTAAAAAAGGAGAAATAATGAATAACAGAAAAGTCTTAACGCTCGCTTTGGCAATTTTTGTTCTCTTTTCGGCTACCTGCTCACAGGCAGGTTCAATCTGGGCCAAGAGAGATAAGAATATGAAGGAGTTATATGCCGACGATGTGGCCCGCCAGATAGGCGACATCCTGACCATCAAGATCGCCGAAGACAGTAAGATCGATAACAAAGCAAAAAGGGACATGAAAAAAGAAACCGATCGTTCAACAACTTTTGCCGGTGGCCCGGATTTCACACCCAAAGGTACGTTAGATAGAATATTGCCAGAACAATTGCTACCCGGTCTCAACACAACTGCTTCATCAGCTAATGAGTTAAAAAGCAAGGCTGATTACAAAGACGAACGCAAGTTTGAGGACCAGGTAAGTGTGGTAGTTATGGATATCCTTCCAAATCACAATCTTATTGTTATGGGGACTCGCAGCCGTAATATCGCAGGTGATATACAAACGATAGAGGTAAGCGGTATAGTAAGGCCAAGCGACGTCGCATTTGATAACACAGTCAAGAGCGAAAAAGTGGCAGACTTTCGTATTGTTACGAGAAATTCAGGTGTTTCGGCACCTTACACAAAACCTGGCTGGCTTGGCAAGATATTTGATACTATTTGGCCATTTTAATTATAGCATTTGGATAGATTTATTTTTGAGAGTAACAGCTTATGAAATCAATTATACGAACAAAAGAAAACAAGAACATAGTGGCTCTTATGACGTGTGTATTCCTGGTTTGTGTATTTATGGCTGGTACCGGGCAATGCGAACGAATAAAGGATATCGTTGATATTCAAGGGCTTCGCAGCAATCCTCTTACAGGTGTCGGGCTGATTATTGGCCTGGCAAGCACTGGTGACAGCACCCTGCTTTCGCGACAAATGCTGACAAATATGTTAAGGGATTCAGGTCTGGTCCTTTCTCCTTCTGATTTAACCGGCGGTAACATTGCAGTGGTTTGGGTTACTGCGGAATTAGGCCCTTTTACCCGGGAAGGTTCCCAAATCGACGTTGACGTTTCTGCTATAGGAGACGCCAAAAGCCTTCAGGGTGGAAAGCTGTTGCCGACACCACTGAAAGGTCTTGATGGCCAGGTTTACGCTATAGCTGACGGAGGAGTTTCAATCGGCGGCTGGACAGCATCAGGGGATAAGGCTTCGATTACAAAAAACCATCAAACAGTCGGGCGAATTCCCAGCGGTGCAGTGGTTGAAAAGGAAGAAATAGCTACATTTATCGAAAACATTGGCGGCCATAGACTTATCACGTTTAATCTTAGAAACAGTGATTTTTCAACTGCAGAGCAAATCAGCCAAGCAATCAACCAGGATTACGCAAGCAGCGCAATAGTAGTTGACGCCGGTACCGTTAAGGTGAAAGTTCCAGGCAAAATTAGTCAGGCAGAAATAGCCGGTTTTATTGCCGATATTACAAAACACGAAGTTAAGGTTGATGTTCCTGCAGTGGTGGTTATCAACGAGCGCACCGGCACAATTGTGATCGGTGAAAACGTCGGCATATCCGCTGTGGCAATTTCACAGGGCAGCCTGGTTGTAAAAATCAAAGAAATGCCAATCATTTCACAGCCAACTGCATCTTTCTCAGATGCCGGACAAACTAAAGTTGTTCAAGATACGTTGATAGGAATCGAAGAGAAAGGATATCTGATTCCCATGTCCAGATCTGTTACCGTCTCAGAGCTGGCTAAAAGCCTTAACGGTATAGGAGCAACACCAACAGATTTGATAGCAATATTTAACGCTTTGAAAAAAGCCGGTGCCCTTCAAGCAAAACTGGTGATAATGTAGGAGCAATTTAATGGACAGCACCAAATTGATACTAACTGAACCAGTCTCATCACCAAGTATGCTGGAACACCTCGACCAATCGAAGCTTAAGAGCCTTTCAGACGAGAAAAAAAAACAAGTAGCCAAGGATTTTGAATCCGTCCTATTGGATAAGCTGCTGGAAGAAATGAAAAATAGTTTCACGGATTGGGGGCTCGAAAAAGATGCAGCTTCCAAACAAACCGAGGGAATATTTTGGCTATACCTTGGTCGTGATATTGCAAACAACGGAGGCCTTGGATTGTGGAAGGATATATATCAATATTTATCCAATGCTGAACAGACAAACACAGTTAAACAATCAGTGGATGACCAGATATGAAATCGACGACAACTGAAATAGAAAATAAAGTTGATAAACTGTTGATTTGCCTCGAGAAAGACAGCCAACATATACAGGAGAATTTGTCGCAACTGAATAAATTACGCAGCTATGTTATCAAGCGTGACGATTCCGGTCTTAACAAGCTTCTTAAGGTCATTCAGGCCGAGATGAACAGCTACAGAAACCATGAATCCAAACGGCAAACAATACGAAAAGAATTGGCGAATGCTCTTGGGTGCAACGCAGAGCAAATAACTTTGTCGGCATTGGAAGCACGTCTGCCAAAAGGGAAAAAAGATCAGATAATCAAGATGAAAACAAAATTAATGTCATTGATTAAAGAACTTAAGAAAGAACATTTAAGCACTATTTTGCTTTTGTCTGAATGCGCAAGATTCAATAATCTGCTTTTGAAGAGTATCTTCGACCTCGGCAAGACAGGGGCGGTTTACTACAACTCCAACGGTGCTACCAAACAGCAAACTGATATGGCCTTTGTAAACCTGCATCTCTGAGTAATGTCATCGGGTATTTATTGAGCTTCGACTAAAGCCCAACAGAGACCGGTGGAAATTGTGAGCACTAACGTTAAATTAAGAGTTAATAAATGGATAGTTTCTTTATAGGAATCAGTGGCCTTCAAGCAGCCCAGAAGGCTTTTGATATAATCGGTAATAATGTTGCCAATGCGGCTACTGACGGCTACCACCGCCAGAGAATAGAACTGCGTCCTTCTTATACATCGCAAGTCGGCGATGTCCTTTTGGGAGGAGGTGTGGATGTTGTCGGGGTCACCAGATTAATTGATGAACTTCTGGAAAAGGAGATTTTTCGTCAAGGGTCATTGTTAGGGCAGATATCTCAGGAATTTGCCACATTGCGAACAGTAGAAAACGCATTTGGAGAGCTTGTGGAGGGGAGCGGTTTAAGCGGAGCTATAGACAAGTTTTTTAATGCATTGCAGGACCTTTCCGCTCATCCAACAGAAGTTATCCAGCAAAACCAGCTTATAACCGAGGCTATGGCTATGACCGGTCAATTCAGAACATTAGGAGAATTTCTGACAGCAGTGGAAGACCAAATTGAGCTGGAAGCCCAGAATACAATCACACAAATTAATATTCTTACAAACAGAATAGCCGAACTCAACTATAACATTAAAAAGCAGGAAATAGGTGGCGGCCAGGCCAATAATTTACGGGATCAAAGAGACCAGGGCATAACAGAACTTTCAACATTAATTGGAATAGAAACCAAGGCCAAATCCTATGGTGTAGTCGATGTCTATGTAGCCGGAACCCCTGTGGTAATAGGTGCTACCTCTATCGAACTGGAAGTGGGTTTGAAACAAGCGGGGGAACTGGGAGTATCTGTCGCCGGTGAAAACAACTATAACATAAATACCGAAGGGGGGCGATTAAGTGGTTTATTATCATTAAAAAATGAGCTGGTCTCTGATATTCACAATGACCTGGACAATTTGGCAAATGTAATGATACAACAGATAAATCAATACCATGTCCAAGGTGTGGGTTCAACAGGTTCATTTACCAGCCTGACCGGCTGGCCTGTAACGAGCCAAAATCTGGCTGATTTTGGCTCAGAAGTAACAGACGGCAGCATATATATCAGAGTTACAAATACGAGCACCGGAGAGATAACCCGTAACGAAATAACAGTTAACAAATCCGCCGATACCTTAACCGACATAGCTTTTCTTATTTCAGGTATCACAGGTCTTAGCGCTTCGGTGGTTTCGTCCAAGCTGAACATTCAGGCGGACGCAAACTATAAATTTGATTTTCTTCCCGCCGTGCTACCACTACCCACGGCCAGCACTTTATCAGGCTCACCACCAACCATATCCGTCTCAGGTATTTATACAGGCACTACGAATGACACATTCCAGTTTACAGTCGTAGAAGGAGTAGCAGGTGCCGCCTCGGTAGGTAACGGTACTTTACAGCTTGAAGTAAGAAATGGAGCAGCCCAGCTTGTTAGCACTCTCAATGTAGGTGCCGGCTATGCAGCAGGTGATAAACTTGATTTAGGCAATGGAATTAAAATATCTCTTAGTACAGGGGACCTAAACAATGGCGAAACCTTCGATGTTGATGCTTTTTCCAGCACGGATACTTCAGGTTTATTAGCTGCGGTTGGAATTAATACACTCTTATCGGGTAGTAGTGCTTCTGAAATAGCGGTTTGTTCAGAGATAGCTGCTACACCGGGCCGGGTGGCATCAGCCCTTGGTGCGGATATGACCGACAACACCAACGCTTTACGGATGAGCGGCCTGAGAGACCAGGCTGTAACCAACTTAAACTCTATGACCCCAGGAGAATTTTACCGCCAGATGGTTACAGACATAGGTCAACAGATATTTGTTAAAGAGGCGCGCAAAGACAATATTGAATCTATGGTCCAAAACCTAAGCAACCAACAAGGCGAATTAAGCGGTGTCAACATCAACGACGAAGCCGCCCAGATGTTAGCCTTCGAGCAGATGTTCCAAGCAATGAGTAAATACCTGAGTACCATTCAGTCATCATTGTTAACACTTATGGAGATAATATAAAAAAATAAAGCGCATGCTTTGATTATCTAAACAAAATATGGGAAATTAACAATGAGCGGATCACTGAACAATATTTATAATAACGTCAGCTTTGCATTGAATCTTCATACCAAAGCGATGGCCATCCTTCAGGAACAGGCTTCTACAGGCTCACGGATAAATAAAATCTCAGACGATCCAACGGCCGCTTATCGCATTTTAGGACTCAATACTAATTACAAATCCCTGGACAATTACATATACAATCTTTCGGAAGCCACAAGCATTTTGGAGCTTTCATCGACAGTTGTCGAAGATATAACTTCAAGTTTTACCGAGACCCAAATGCTTCTAACTCAAATTACCAGCGGCATCTACGACGATGCAGCAAGACAAAGAACTGCCGAAGGAATCAATGATATATTAGAGCAGACGGTCTTACTAGCCAATACAAAACATATGGGCCAATACCTCTATGGAGGAACCAATACGGGAACTGCTCCATATACAGTAGAACGTACCAACGGAAAAATAACCAAAGTTACTTATAGCGGCAGCTCCGAGAATAGAGATATAGAGGTCGCTCCAGGTGTAGAATCATCTGCTTTCTACATTGGTGATGATATATTTAGCTCCGATGACCGGAGCACCCCGATTTTTAGCGGATACACCGGAGCCCAATCCGGCACCGGGACGTCAAGCTGCCAGGGAGGGGTCTGGCTGACAGTAACCGGTTCAGCAGGCAATTATGACCTCTCTATTGACGGCGGCACTGCGGTGAATTCTGACGGTACGCAAACCAATTTGGCAGTAACGAATCCGAGCGGACAAGTCTTATATGTTGACACCACGGGAATAACCGGCACTGGAACTGATTTAGTAAGAATACCCGGAACTTATGATATCTTTAATACCCTTATTACTATTCGTGAAGTATTGGAAAACGAAAATGGACTTGCCGACGCACAAGTGCTTGAGCAGGCAAAAAACTTACCCTATTCAATAGATGAGGTAACTAAGGTTTTGGTGAAAGCCCAGGTATCTATTGGGTCTAAAATCGGCTTTCTGGACGATCTCCAACATAGTATAAAGAACATTCAATACAATACTGAAGATGAAACGACCCGCTTGCAGGAAGCAGATATTGCCCAAATAGTTATAGACCTGTCCCGCCGGGAAGTCCTATATCAAATGTCATTATCAGTGGCTGCAAAACTAATGTCCATGTCGCTGTTGAATTACATCTGATAGCTTTTTCGAGAGCAAAAGATGAATAATGAAATGTAAATTGAAAACATAAGTGTTTGATATTTATACAAATGTCATGCCTGGGGGCTGGAAAACGCATATATACGCAGATATTAGTTAACGGCACGGAATTTGCATCATTGTTAGCGAGGTAATGACCATAGGATGGTCAATTTCTAAAATTTAGGAGTAAATCAGATGGCATTAACGGGGACAAACTCGAATCAAAGTGGTGAACAAGGACACAATAATGTGCCTGGGAACCATAATCATTACGAAAAAGGTTTGGAATTAGCTGAAGCCGGGAAACATCAGGAAGCTCTGGCCTGTATGCAGGAACATCTTTGTATAACCGGCGGTAACGCACAAGTACTGAATGATACAGGGGCAATCCTGCATTGCCTTGGCCGTTCGGATGAAGCTATCGAGCATTTTATCAAAGCTCGGAGGTACCAAACGGACTCCATCGAAATATTGTGGAACCTCGCAGAAGCATATCTTGCTGTCGGCAAAGCAAAGGAAACTATGCAGCTTTTCGATAGTATGGAGCGGCTTGGTATATTTAACGTGGATGTAGTTAACAGAACAGCCAACATATTCCTGCAACAGAATAATAAAGCCGATGCCATCGAAATATTAATCCGCTCACTACGAATTTGGCCCAACCAGGAGATTCTCAAGCCGATGATTGAGGTGATACGTTACAAAAGGCCGAAGATAGCTTTCTTTTGTGGATTGAAAGGCGATACACAATTCCTCACCGATATTTGCACATTTACCGAGCGGCGTTTCCCTGTGAGATTTTTTGACGGCGATAACATTAACCAGATGCAAGAATTAATGGAATGGAGCGATATTTCCTGGTTTGAGTGGTGCACTAATCTTGCAGTAGAAGCTTCAAAATTGCCTAAGGTCTGCAAGAATGTAGTACGTCTTCACCGTTTCGAGGCTTATGGCGACTGGCCGGGCCAGGTCCAATGGGAAAATATCGATACACTCATCACTGTTGGTAACTCATTTGTCAAAGAAAGCCTGGTTCAGCAAGTTCCGAATATTAACAACCGGACTCGGCTCGTTACTATTCCCAATGGTGTCAACCTCGATAAATACAAGCTTATCGACAAACCGCGGGGCAAAAATATCGCTTGTGTGGGTTATCTGAATATGAGAAAAAATCCCATGTTCCTTCTGCAATGTATGCAGAAGCTGCATTACATTGACCCGGAATATAAACTGTTTTTTGCCGGAGTCTTTCAAAATCCAATGCTTGAACAGTATATCAGGCATATAGTCCAACAACTTGAACTAACAGATGTGGTGTGTTTCAACGGTTGGCAGGAAGACATAAATTCCTGGCTGGAAGACAAACACTATATCGTTTCTGGTAGTATCGGGGAAAGTCAGGGTATGGGCATGATGGAAGGTATGGCTCTTGGCTTGAAGCCGGTTATCCACAATTTCCCTGGGGCAAACCAGATATTTCCGTCTGAGTTCTTATTTAATATTGCAGAAGAATTCTGCAATCAAATCCTTTCCGACAGTTACCAACCCAAAAGATATCGCAGATTCATTGAAGAAAACTATCCGCTTAAAAATCAGTTAACCGATATTAACAGTATCTTCACCCAATTTGAAAGCGAGATAGATTCACAACAAAACTTGTTCGAATTTTCCAATAATTTGCAAAACTTGAACCTTAACAAGATTAGATTTCCAGCAGAACTTTTTGTTCCAAGCTCAGAGAACAATTTGATTGTGTAATTTTTAGTTTTTCAGAAAATATCAGGTAATTCTGGAATGTCAAAAAAATACGAGAGAGTCCCAAAACACAAAGAATTGTCTCACGTGCCACAACAAAATGTAGGACCGATCGTTAGTGTGCTAATCACGACTTTCAATCGGCGCCGATACTTCGCTGAGGCCCTGGCCAGTGTTTTGTGCCAGAACTATAGAAATCTTCAGATAGTCGTAGTAAATGATGGCGGTGAAGACGTCAGCGATATTATTAACTCATATAACGACCCGCGGATCTTATTTATAAACAGAAAGGAGAACCGCGGCCAGCCCTACTCTCTAAATGAAGCACTTGCCCAGTCTCATGGTAAATATATCTGTTATCTTGGTGATGATGACCTGTATTATCCGCATCATGTGAGCACCCTGGTCAATGCTCTGGAAAATCAAACCGACTGCCAGGTTGCGTATAGCGACTTGTACAAAGTGCTATGTCAGGTTTGCCCGGACGGCAGCCGAAAAGTTTTAAGCAAGGTAATCGAAATCAGCAGAGACTTCGATCGCTTCTTTATGCTGTACTATAACCATGTACTGCATGTAAGCCTTATGCATCGAAGAGATTTGCTTGAAAAAACGGGGCTATATAATGAGGAGACCACTGTTTTAAGAGACTGGGATATGACCCGGCGGCTTGTTTTCTTTTCTGATTTTTATCATGTCCCGGAAATTACCGGCGAATTTTATCAACCAGCCGGTAAATGTGACAGAATATCAGTGCTGGGACGCAAAAATGAAAAGGAATATACAAGGAATATTTTAAGAATACGAACCACGAGACCTGCCAAACCATGGATGAAACTCAAAGATATGTCCATAATTTTTACTGCAGAGAGGCTGAATAAGCAGGCAGGGATAACTCTCGGTTCTATCTGGCAGCGAACGTTCTATCCATATGAGGTTTATTTGCCCATGCCGGCGGAAAGCCTCGAAAAACTCGATGCTGAGATGCCTAATATAATCCCCGTACCTGTAAATCCGTTGTCTTCTCAAGACCAGCGAATAGATGCAGCTTTAGCCAAATGTGATGGCGACTATATCTCCATAGTACCAAACGGATTTCCGATGAGAGAATTCTGGGTAGAGGATTCTCTCCATGCTTTGATCAACAGTTCAGCCAACAACGAAGGATTCGAGCTGGAAGATTCAACAGATAAACTCTGGGGGGTAGTACTCAAAAAAGAAGACTTACAGTACGCCCGGAGAAGCTTTCCAAATCTTCCTGTTCGTGAATCTCTGAATGCGGCCGGCATTACCATAAGGCGTCTAAATCCTGAAGAAATACCGTTTCAGTTCGACCAATTACTCGAAAAAGCCAGAACAGCAGAAAAAAATGGTAACTGGTCAAAGGCTGCTGAAATGTTTGAATATATCACCAAACATCATCAAAACGAGTTGTGGATGAAATCATTAGCTGCAAACGCCTCCTTTAAAGCCGGTAGCCATATAAGAGCAGCCAATCTCAGCCATGAAATAAACCGTCAGCGACCAACGGTGGATACACTCCTATTGGAGGCCAAGGTCAAACGCGAACAAAAGGAATTTAACTCGGCGATTAAACTACTCGAAAAAGCGGAACAAATACTCGAAGGAAAAGAATTGCTATGGATATAACACAAAATAATGTCGATGAACAGCACGACTCGACACAACATTACGAAGTTTTGCAGGAACTGGGGGACTGTTATGCTTCTGTAGGTAATTATTCACAGGCCCAACAATACTATGAAAAGGCCGCTGTCTTATCACCTGATGAGGCCGATCCTTACGTTGGACTTGGAGTAGTGGCCCTGCAAAAGAATCTTCTTGATGATGCTGAAATAGCATTCAGAGTCGCCTGTCGGCTGAATTCTAATTGCGCCAAGGCCTATGCGGGTTTCGCTATGATCGCACAGCAAAGAGTCAATTACAAGCAAGCCTTTGAGATGTATCTTAAAAGCCTGGAACTGGACACCGATAATCTGGTAGCTCTTCTGGGCCTGTTTCAGACCTCCTGCCAGATGGGTTCATTTGCAAAGGTTATATATTACCTGGAAATGTATTTGAATATGCATCCGGGCGATACTTCCGTCATGTTCCCTCTGGCGGCATTATATATGAAAGATGGAAAATTCGAGGAGTCTAAAAATATTCTCCTGAACCTTTTAAGTCTGGACGAGAACCACAAAGATGCAGCTAATCTCCTGGAAGAAGTCGAGCATAGTCTGGCCCAAATAAAACAAGTGATCCGAACAGGAGCGTAAACGTAATGAATGCAAATAGCATCGAGATTATTCCAGATGAACAGATACATCTTCTGGATGAGCTACAAAATCTGCTGGAACAACAAATAGGATATGCCAGGCATGGCAATGTCAATGAAATTGAAGCCTTAAGCAAAAAAGCCAATTCTCTTGTAGAGAAAATTGCCCGGTCAGGTATTCTTGAATCGTCTGAATTTAAAAATCAGCGTGAGCAGTTGCGAAAATTATACCAAGACCTATGCCTTGCTCTTACAACACAGCAGGCCGAAAACGCCAAAGAGCTAAGCCAAGTCCGTAAGGGCAAGAAAACCATCGCAACTTATGGCGGCAATATTTGATGAAAAGAAAGGGCAAATTGTGCGGTCGCTGATAACAGGCATTACGGGTTTTGTGGGAAGCCATCTGGCAGAGTATATACTTGAAAATCATACCGAGGTTGAAGTCGGCGGTTTTGTTCGATGGCGCTCACCGAAAACCAATATTGATGGTATCTTAAACAAAATAACCTTGTATTATGGCAACTTGCAGGACTTCCCTTCGGTAAGAAATATGTTAGCTTCGTATAAGCCGGATGTTATTTTTCATCTGGCTGCACAGTCATATGTTGATTTTAGTTTTTTAGCGCCTATCGATACACTGGAAACCAACATTGTTGGCACATGCAACTTGCTTGAAGCGGTAAAGCAGTTAAAACAATCAGACTCATACAATCCTGTAATTCATGTATGCAGCTCCTCCGAAGTGTACGGCCAAGTGACCGAAGATGAAGTTCCGATTAAAGAAAGTAATCCTCTGCGCCCGGCATCCCCCTATGCAGTAAGCAAGGTGGGCGAAGATATGTTGGCACTTCAATACTGGAGTTCATGGAAGATTCAGACTATTCGAAGCAGAATGTTCACACATACAGGACCACGCAGGGGTGAAGTTTTTGTGGTCTCCAATTTTGCCAAGCAGATAGCAATGATAGAAACCGGATTGGCTGAACCTGTAGTTAAAGTTGGAAATCTGGATAGCGTGAGGACGTTTTCCGATGTTCGTGATGCTGTAAGAGCCTACTGGCTCCTGGTTAATAAGTGTCAGCCTGGTGATGTTTACAATATCGGAGGAGATGAAACGATGACCATCGGCCAAATGCTCGATAAGCTCCTTGAACTCTCGACAGCAAAGAATATAAAAGTCGAAGTTGATCCAGCAAGGCTGCGACCTTCAGATGTCACCCTACAGATTCCATGTATCGAAAAATTTCAAAAATTGACAAACTGGAAACCCGAAATACCATTCGAAAAAACTTTAAATGACACCCTTGAATACTGGCGCAACTTTTACGAGAAAAATAAATAAGATGATCGACCTTAACAACAAAAATATCTTTCTCGCGGGCTCTACCGGCTTGGCTGGAACAAGCATCATACAGTATATTACAAAAAACTATCCCGATGCACAGATTCTCGCCGTTTATCACAACACAAAACCTTTCATTGAGCACAAAAACGTCGAATATATCAGCGGAGACCTCAGATCACTCGACCAATGCAGAACAATAGCTCGCAATTGCGGCCTCGCGGTCATGACCGCCGCCAATACAGGCGGCTCTTTCCAACTGATAAACAAGCCCTGGAAACAGGTCAATGACAATATTTTTATGAACTCTCAAATGCTTGAAGCATTCTATCTTGAGAAGATTAAAAGAGTGATTTACGTCGGTTCAGCTACCCTGTACCAGGAATTTGAAAATTCCATCACTGAATCCGAAATTGATTACAACTGCGATCCGCCCCCCACCTATATGGGGATCGGCTGGGTTAACAGGTACCTTGAAAAATTATGCACCTTCTGGCATAATCAATCCGATATGGAAATTTTAATCGCAAGAACAGCGAACATCTTTGGACCTTATGCAAAGTTCGACTCGCATTCATCAAATTTTATCCCGGCCATCATTCGCAAAGCCATTGATAAAATGGAGCCGTTCGAAGTCTGGGGAAGTCCTGATGTCGTAAGGGATGTAATTTATGCCGAAGATTTTGCCGTCGCGATAGTTTCGCTTTTGATACACAATGAAATTAAATTCGATGTCTTCAATGTCGGAAGCGGTATTGCCACAAGAGTCGGTGATGTAGTCGACTGGACGTTAAACGCCAGCGGCCATAAACCTAAGTCACTCATATACAACTCGAACAAACCGACCACTGCCAAATCAAGAATACTTGATTGTTCGAAAATTCAAAAAACAACCAAATGGAAACCGAAACACCACATTAAGCAAAGTATCGAAAAAACCGTCGAATGGTGGAGAGAAAATAAAAACTGGTGGAAGAAATGAAAACCGAAAAGCACGAGGCAATTATACTCTCAAGCTCACAAGAAAAGGATGCAAATGCTCAGTTCGTCCAACATTTCAAATTTGCTCCTCTGCCGGACGACGAAATACTGGCAAACCTTGGCTTGTTTTTAACTTCCAAGAATCTTGCACGCATTCTCTTTTTTTATGAGATATACAAACAAATACTCACAACTCATGGCGTAATTATCGAATTCGGCGTAAGATGGGGACAGACACTGTCACTGATGTCCGCGCTGCGAGGGATATTCGAACCCTTCAACCGACACAGAAAAATAATTGGATTCGACACATTCCGCGGTTTCAAAGGAATATGTGAACAGGACGGGGAAAAATGCAAATGTACAGACGGCTCTTTTTCCGTCGCCGACGATTACGAAAAATATCTCGACACAATTTTAAGCCTGCAGGAACAGCTCAATCCTATCTCACATCTGAAAAAATATGAACTTGTCAAAGGCGACGCCGTCCGGACTATCCCAGAATATTTCAATGACAATCCCGAAACAATCATTTCGCTGGTAATTTTCGACTTCGACATCTATAAGCCTACAAAGGTCGCACTTGAAAGCGTCAAATCCCACTTATGCAAAGGCAGCATCCTTGTATTTGACGAACTGTGTGATGATATCTTCCCCGGCGAAACAATCGCCCTGCGCGAAGTCCTCGGCCTAAATAACGTAAGAATCAAACGTTTCCCTATGACATCGAGAGTTTCATATATAGAAATAGAATGATACCTGATTGTAAAAATATTAGAAAATCCATACTTGCTATCTCCAGAGAAAGCGGACATGGGCATATACCAACCTGCTTTTCCGTGGTGGATATTCTATACGCTCTCTACAGCACCATCAGACATAATCCCAAGAATCCTTCATGGAACCAAAGAGACATATTTATTCTGAGCAAAGGACATGCAGCCCTTGCCCATTATGTTGTTTTAGCTCAGTTCGGGTATTTCGATATCGGTCCGGTTCATTCATTTGGTTCATTTATGTCTGATTTCGGTTGTCACGCCGATAGACTTAAAGTGCCAGGAATTGAGGCATCAACGGGTTCGCTGGGGCACGGAATAGGGCTCGCAGTCGGAATAGCACTGGCATTCAAAATTAAAAAGAATTCGCGGAAAGTATATGCTCTTATCGGTGATGGAGAATCAAATGAAGGCTCCGTATGGGAAGCAATAATGGTCGCAACCAATCTTAAGCTAAATGACCTTACCGTTATTTATGACAATAATATGTCTCACTCAAGGGGATTACAAATACATAATCCGACCGAACGTTTCAAGGCCTTCGGCTGTGAAGTTTCACAGGTCAATGGCCATAATATAGAGACTTTGAAAACCGAGATTGCCAAACAACAAGATAAGGTCAAGGTTATCGTAGCGGACACAAAGAAAGGATATGGATGTCAAACGCTTGTTGATAACCAGTACCAGTGGCACAGGAAATCACCAACTGATTCAGAATTTGATGTGTTGATTAAGGAATTGAATGAGGCGTCAATTTAAAAATACAGTAACTGCTCTGGCAGCTTATGACGACAGAATTGTCATGTTACTCGGAGATGTCAGTGTTTATCTGTTCAAGGATTTTAAAGAAAAATATCCTGACAGGTTTTATAACATTGGCATTTGTGAGAATACACTGATAAGCGTTGGTGCCGGCCTAAGTTCACAAGGATTTTATCCGGTTGTCCATACTATCGCCCCTTTTATCACTGAGAGAAGTTTCGAACAGATCAAACTCGATATGTGTTACAATCAGTTCGGCGGTAATATAGTATCTTGTGGTGCATCGTTCGATTATGCCTGGGATGGAGCAACTCATCACGCTTATACAGACCTTGCCCTATTACGCTTATTACCTGATATGGAAGTTATGCAGCCAGGTTCCGTCAAAGAAGTTGATATTTTGATTCGTAGCCAATATAATAATGGGTACCCTTCCTATTTCAGGCTTTCGGACAATCCGCATAATATTGACATTCCTGTTACGTTTGGCAAGGCTGTTGTGTTAAAAAATACAAATTCCCCTGTTACAGTGATGACAGCAGGGCCGATTCTTGGGAATGTTTTTGAAGCGTGCAGACAGCTTGATGTCAATCTTGTTTACTTCCACACAATAAAACCGATTGACAGGGAAATAATAGAAGCATTCGGGCATACGACTATCGTAGTCATTCACGATGCTTTCGGTTTATATGAAGCAGTATGTGAGGTGCCGGGCCTGACTGTTTTTCCGTACGGTTTTCAAGGGCAATTTTATTGCTCGTATGGAACAGTTAACGATGCCAGGAAGTGCTTGGGGCTAGATTCACTGGCTATAAACAAAACAATACAAAAGTATATTGCAGAACACCATAATAGTAGGGTTACAAATGTTTTATGACGGCAAAAATGTACTAGTTACCGGTGGAGCAGGTTTTGTCGGGACGCATATCGTTCAGGAACTATTGAAATACAAGGCTCAGATACGTATTCCGATACACAAAAGACAACCTCTTATTACCAGTGAACACATTGAGACGATAGAAGCTGATCTAACATCTCCGGAGGATTGCCTGCGGGCGGTTCGCAACATTGATTTTGTCTTTCACACCGCAGGTGCAGTCGCCGGGGCAGGTGTTACAGCAGGTAATCCAATATCGGCCATTACAACGAATCTGGTTCTTACAGTCCGGATGTTAGAGGCAGCCTGGGCTACCGGAGTGAAACGATTTTTGATTTTCAGCAGCAGCACAGGCTATCCCGCTAAGGAACATCCTGTAAAGGAAGAAGAATTCTGGGCAGGACCTACACATGCAAGTTACTTCGGCTATGGATGGATGAGGCGCTATCTGGAACGCATTGCGGAATTTGTCGCATCAAAATCAGATATGAAAATAGCTATTGTACGCCCTACAGCGGTGTACGGACAATTTGATAATTTCGACCCAGCAACAAGTCATGTTGTCCCAGCGCTTGTCCGCAAGGCGGTTGAACGCTTGGACCCCTATGAAGTATGGGGCAGCGGAGAGGAAGTACGTGATTTTCTTCATGTGCGTGACCTTGCACGAGGATGTCTGCTTATGCTTGAAAAACATGCGGTATGCGACGCTGTTAATATTGGCTATGGCAAAGTTGTTACCATTAAAGAAATTGTCCAGCAAATCCTTGAAGCCGCTGATTATAAGGATGCAAAGGTCGTGTTCAATACTTCTAAGCCTACGGCAATACCATTTAGAATCGTTGATACCTCAAAAGCCAAAGTAATACTTGGGTATGAACCGGAAATTTCCCTAAAAGAGGGTCTGAACGATACTGTACGATGGTTCAAACAGATGGCTAATAATTGATGAAATATTTGAACTTGATTTCTGGAAAACAGATGGTTGAAAAAAGAATAATCGAGCGGGAAGATTTTTCCCGTATGTTCAAAATTCACTATGACCAGTTGCCCGAACAGTTCTTATCAGGAATTGACCGGGTGAACACAAGTTACCACGAAGCAGACAAAAAGGAGTTAGCCGAATACATACTCTATATTCTGAAGCTCCTAAATACGCCAGAGGTTGCTCGGTCCATGGAAGAAAACTTTCAGGCCTGGAACAAAGGATGGGATGAAAACCTGCAATCGATACTTCAAAGTGGAATAGATTTAGAAATATTAAAAGCTAAGTACTTTCGTGGGAGCCAATTCTTTCGATATGATAATAAACTGATAATCCCTGAAAACAATGATATTGAATACGACTTATTCGTTCTTTCAAGATACATCATCTTCAGTAAATACCTTTGCGAATATGAAAACATCTACGAGTTTGGATGCGGCAGTTGCCAGAACCTGCTGATGCTGTCCGATATGTTTCCCTCAAAAAGGCTTTATGGGCTGGATTGGGTGGAACCATCCGTAAAAATTGCACAAAAATTATCCGAAACTCTGGATAGAAATATTGAGGGCTTTATTTTCGATATGCTTAATCCTTCGCCGGACATTGTCTTGAAGCCCAATAGCGCTGTGACAACCATACATTCTCTCGAACAATTGGGCGAAAAGCATGATAAGCTGCTATCTTTTATCATAGCAGCCAAACCTGATATTGTGGTTAATTATGAGCCGATTTTGGAATTTTATGACGAGGATAATTTGCTCGATTATCTGGCGTTGCTCTATTCAAGTAAAAGGAATTATCTTTCCGGCTATATGACAGCTTTGCGGGAACTTGAAAAGCAAAACAAAATAGAAATTCTCCAGGCATACCGTCCTTTCCTGGGCGGAATTATTCATGAGGCCTCGTTGATAATATGGAGACCTCTTTGAAAATCAAAAAACAAGGAACTAAAGTATGATTCAGGAGAAAGTTTTAAAAAGCTTTTCCGGCAGAAATGTCCTGGTTACTGGCGGAACCGGGCTTATAGGAATTCCCCTTGTAAGAAAATTAGACAAAATGGGGGCAAATGTGAGAGCAGTAAGCCTTGATGACCACTCACCTTTTAAAGACAACATAGAGTTCGTAAAGGGTGATATTTGTGAAAAGGGGATCTGCGAGAGAGTATTAAAAGATATTGACATAGTGTTTCATCTTGCGGGAATTAAGGGAGGAATAGGTGTAGCTTACACAAAGGCATCCACGCTTTTGCTTAAAAATATTTTGATGAATATCCAGATAATGGAAACTGCAAGGAACGCTCAGGTAGAGCGTTTTTTATATACAAGCAGCGTATGTATTTACCCACCAGCGCGAGTTTTTGAAGAGGAAAATGCCTTTTCAGGGCTTCCCCACCCTTCAGATAGATTCGGCGGCATTTCAAAACTTGTCGGTGAATTGCAGATTCAGGCTTATAAACTTCAGTATGATATCAGGAATTTCTTGACAGTTCGTCCTGGCAATACATATGGTCCTTATGATAACTTCAATAGCACATCGGCCTTGATCATCCCGTCACTTATATACCGTGTACTTGAGGGTGAAAATCCTTTGACTGTATGGGGTGATGGCACTGCAATCAGGGATTTTGTCTTTGCCGATGATGTAGCTGATTTCATGATACTAATGATTGAAAAAAAAGAGCTCCCTCCGTTAAATGTCGGAAGCGGAGAACCCATGACCATCAAAACCGTAGCCGAGACAATCGTTCAGCACGCTGAACGGATACTCGACAAAAAGATAGATATCAAATGGGACATAACTAAGCCTGTAGGAGAGAAATACAGGGTCACAAGTATACAGCAAGCCAAATCCATGCTCGGATGGTCACCAAAGGTGAGCCTTGATGACGGTATTGAAAAAACAATGAAATGGTACAGTACAAATAATTCCAAAACAATAAAAAGATATAGTGTAATTTCAGAGGATTGATTATCGTGATTAGTGAAAAGGTAGTATTCGTAAGACCCCCTAATCTCCAAAAGTCGAGCCAGTGGAAAAAACAAGGAGTAATACGTTGCCCCTTAAACATTTCGCTTCTCGCTTCTTTTATACGGGAAAGAGGGGATTATGAGTGTTCACTCGTCGATTTGGAAACAAAGGAGGCCTTATCTCCAGCAGAGATGGCCGATATTGTATTAGCGGAATCACCCAAGTACGTTTGTATCACAACTCTCACGCCGAGATATCCGACAGTTGTAAGAATGGCACAGCAGATAAAACAATTGAAACCGGAAGTTGTCATCATCGTAGGCGGTCCTCACGTAACAGGTTCTCCTCAGACCACTATTTATGATGGTATCTCGTTCGGAATAATCGGAGAGGGTGAAGAAGCACTTCTTGAGCTTCTTAATACTTTGGAAAAAGGACACACAGTATCGGCTGTAAAAAACCTAGTTTATAGAGACAATGGCACCACTAAAGTCAATGAAGTTCGTCCATTTATAAGAAACCTTGATGAGTTGCATTTTCCCGCATGGGATCTTATGGAACTTAAAGAATATCTTGACCCGGCATATTTCGAAGGTAACCATCTCGCTATGTTTTCAGGAAGAGGTTGTCCTTACGATTGCAGTTTCTGTGCGTCATGTGTTACGTGGAGGAGGAAGCTCAGATTAAGATCTGTAGAAAATGTAATGGAAGAAATTCGCCATATCGTTAACGTGCTTGACATAAACAACTTAATGTTCTGGGACGACTCATTTGCATCTAACAAGAAAAGAGCTATAGCCATTTGCAACAGCATAATTGAAGAAAGGATTAATATAAATTACACCGTCCAGATACGTGCCGATTCACTCTCTGAAGACCTTGCTGCAGTCCTCAGAGATTCAGGGTGTTCTTTTGCGGCTATTGGTGTTGAAAGTGGTAATGACGAAATACTGAAGAGAATCGGAAAAAAGGAGACCAAGGCACAGCTAAGACGTGCTGTGGAGATTATGAAAGAGGCATCGCTGCCCGTAATAGCCAGTTATATCATTGGTTTGCCGGGCGATACCCATGAGACTATAAAAGAGACGATAGACTTCGCTTTCGAACTTGACGCCAACCAGTCCAAGTTTATGATCCTTGCACCCTATCCAGGCACGAAGGTCTATAACCTGGCAGTGAGAAGAGGGCTTGTAGATCCCACGAGCTTTGAGCAGATGGAGAAGCTTAATTACTACGATAGTGTCGCAATTAACCTGTCTGAAGTTTCAGACGAGAACCTTATCAGTTATCAAGATGAAGCATATTCGCGTTTCGACGAGTTGAAAGCTGTGTGAATAACAAGGACGAATATCAATGCAAAAAGAACTATTTTGCAAAGTAAAATTAGAAGTATCGGAAACTGAACTTGGTGGAGTCTTGTTGATTAAGCCGTATGTTTTTGAAGACCACCGCGGAGAATATATCGAGACATACAACAAGGCACTGTACAAGGAAAAAGGGATTGAAATAAAGTTTGTCCAGGATGACATTTCAGTATCCACCAAAAACGTATTGCGAGGTATTCACGGTGATGACTGTACATGGAAATTGATATCCTGTTTGTACGGCAGATTTTATCTTGTAGTTGTCAACTGCGATACCAAATCAAAATATTTCGGCAAATGGCAGTCTTTTGTTTTATCAGATAAGAACCGGCTGCAGGTGCTGGTACCTCCAAAGTACGGGAATGCCCATCTGGTCTTAAGTGATATGACCATCTTTCATTATAAACAATCGACATATTATGATCGTTCGAAACAGTTTACATATAAATATGACGATTCCCGGCTGAATATCTGGTGGCCGATAGAGAAACCGATATTATCGCAAAGGGATGACTAAACAATAACATATGATTTACTTCAGCAATTTTTTAAAAGTCGTGAGACTGTCAGGCTGGTAAATCATTAAAGAAGGAGAAATTGTAGGATGGTTAAATTAGTTTCCATAATTACTGCATCGATACACAAAGAAAAGCTATGCGGTCTATTCGATAATCTTGAATCGACAGGAAACAATATGGACTCATTCGAGGTTTTAGTTAAGGTGGATGATGACCATCAAGAGATGATTGATTACATGGAAATGGAGAAGCATCGCAGACCTTTTTCGATCAGATATATTGTAACTCCAAAACTTGATGGCTACTGGAGTATCTATCTTGCCTTAAATGACCTATTAAAAATAATATCGGAGGAAACTTATTTTGTGTGGGTACCTAATGACGAGATCAGATTTGCAACGAAGGGCTGGGACAGTGTTGTTCGCAAATATCGCGGACTGTTCCCTGACGATGTTTTTTATCTGAGAGTGAGTGGGAACAGACATCGAAAGTGCAGTTTGGTGGATTGCTGCCCCTCTGGAGAGCATCTTGGCTTTTTCACTAAAAACTGGTTGCATCTGACTGAAGGCTTTGGGCGAGGGGCGGCAGATACAGGTATGGAGTTCGTACACTATTACCTGAAAAACAAATGTGGACAGACAAGAAGCGTTCCTATTAACGATATTGAATTTGTTAACTTAGAGAAGACTGTCAGTGCAGGTTATGGATTGTCAACAAAACAGTGGGAACAAAAACTACGCAGAATTCATGCATTTTATGCAAAATTGTTGTTCATAGGCAGCCAGGAAAATATATATCGCCTCGCTCAAAGATTAAATGCATACATCTGGGCGAGAGAAAAAGGATTATCAAATTTTCAGATTAGAGATGACAAGTCAGCCAAGAAAATATTAATCAAAGAACATTCGCAATCTAATCTTTCGAATTCTTTCTCTTATAAATTATCTGTTACCAACTGGCTCAACAGTATTATTGATTCAGTTAATAGGGACCAGAAATATTTGGTATGGCCACCAGTATTGGCAAATCTCATTCGTGCAAAAAGAAAGCTTGCTGAAACATGGATAAACATATCCCCTACCCAGATAGAAAGAGCTTACTTTGATGATTTGGAGAAAGCTCACGCAATTTTATGCGACATGTTTAAGAATCATCTTGGATTTCAGAATGAATTGTTGGGACTGACTAAGGCCGGAGAAGGATTGGTGGACGAATTAGTGGAATATATTTCTTGTGATTTTTATGCTCCAAGTGAGTCGGCTTTCGCAAATGAGTTATTCGCCAACCTTTCCAGTGGAATTTGCGAATCTCTCGCAACCCAGTATTCGTTAGCGGCTACCCTGTACGGATACATTCCCAAAAAAGCGACGACTTTTGAAGGAATAAAAACGAACAGTTTGCAGGTACGGGAAAAAGCAGAAAATATTAAGGCAACGGCAAGCGGCTAGATTGCCGGGCTTTATAAAAATCAGCAACCAGCCTAAGAAACTCAGGGCGTGGTTATAGAGCAGAATGGGGGTTAAGAGTAAAGACTCCTTACATTCCAAGTATTTGATAATTTTATATTTACAAATTTGCCGGTTTTAGCTGCAGAATATACCGGTTTTGGCCGCAAAAATTGCCGGTTTAAGTAGTAAAACCGCTCAAAATGCCTTTTTAGCCGTAGGCACAGAATTTGCTGTATACTTAGAAATCGTAGAGAACGTATGTAGTAAAGTAAAGGGCAAAGTAACAAGGATATTTATGATTATCAGTAGAACGCCATTTCGCATATCGTTCTTCGGGGGAGGTACAGATTATCCAATCTGGTACAGGGAAAACGGTGGAGTAGTACTGAATACAACTATCGATAAATATTGCTATATAAGTTGCCGGTTTTTGCCGCCGTTTTTCAAACATAAGTATCTGATTAGATACAGATTACGTGAGGAGGTAAACAATCTTTCGGAAATAAAGCATCTTTCGGTGCGGGAGTGCCTGAGGTTTATGAAGATAGACCAAGGAATCGAGATGGTGCATACCAGCGACCTGCCCGCACGGTCGGGGATTGGTTCCAGCTCGGCTTTCACCGTTGGTTTTTTGAATACACTGTACGCATTAACAGGCCGGATGGTTGGTAAAAGGCAGCTTGCCTCGAATGCAATCTATATTGAGCAGGACGTCATAGGAGAACATGTAGGTTCACAAGACCATGTTACGGCTTCCTTCGGGGGACTTAACAGGATGGAATTCAATGGCAAGGAAAACTTCTTTGTCCAGCCGGTAACCGTAAACCAGAAAAAGATAACAGAACTCCAAAACCACCTGATGTTCTTTTTTACCGGCTTCTCCAGGACCGCATCTGAAATTGCCTGCGAACAGATTCAGAATACCTCATCGAAAACCGCCGAACTGCGGACTATGAAGGAGATGGCTGAAGAAGGGATTAGTATCCTAAACAATAGTAGTGAAGAAATAGAAAGTTTCGGAAAGCTTCTCAACGAATCATGGAAACTAAAGAAAAGTTTATCGAGCAGAATAACCACAAACGCAATAGAAGAAATCTATGACACCGCCATCAAGGCCGGCGCCATTGGTGGAAAATTATGTGGCGCCGGAGGCGGTGGATTTATGCTCTTGTTCGTACCGCCTCGCAAGCAGCGAATGGTTAGAAAAGCCTTGAAGACACTCTTGTATGTTCCCATCCATTTTGAGACATTAGGAAGTCAGATTACTTTATATGCAAACCAGGAACCTTATTGAAAACAAACTCAAAGAAGTTGATGTAGTGATACTCTGCGGCGGCATTGGGAGCCGGCTTCGAGCGATTGTTGATGACCGTCCCAAGCCAATGGCCCAGATAAACCAACAGCCGTTTCTTGATATCCTGATAGATTATTTCTGCGGATTCGGCTTCAGTCGTTTTGTGCTGTGCACCGGCCATATGTCAGAAGTAATACAGGAGCATTACAGCCACAAAAAAGGTTCTCTTGAGTTCATCGTTTCTAATGAGCAAATCCCACTTGGAACCGCCGGTTCTATCAAGAATGCAGAAAAATTTATACAGAGCGAGCCGTTTCTTGTCACCAACGGTGATTCATTTTGTCCGGTGGACCTAGCTGATTTTTACGATTCTCATTTATCAAGACAGGCCTTGATGTCAATGGCAGTAGTCGAATCTGAAGAAACAGCCAACAGCGGCCTGGTTACATTAGACAGCTTACAGAGAATTATCAGCTTCGAAGAAAAAAAAGCAAAAGCCAGAACCGGCTATATTAACGCGGGAATTTATCTTTTCCAGAAGAACATTCTTTCTTTGATTCCTGAAAATACGAAATATTCTCTGGAATATGACCTTTTTCCAAGCTTGACCAATCTGGACAGTTTCGCTTTTGTCAGTCGTGAGGAGTTGATTGATATAGGAACCCCCAAACGATATGAATGGGGAAAGGAATACTTTGCCGGCAAAATTGCGCTTGCTCAAAATTTTAATAAAAACGAAATCGAGATTTAAGGACCAAAGCTTGATGAAACCTCAACAGTGGTTCTTAGTTTTATGGGAAAAAACATGCAAAATGACTTGTCCAAAATTATAAAACCGATTGATAAGCCACAGCACATTAGTTTATTGATAGCCACTCGAGGCAGACCTGAGTATCTGGATAAGGTATTTGACTCTATCGGGCGCACCGTTGGCAACGCCGATGGTATAGATGTATGGATTTATGTGGATAACGATGATGACATCACTAATGAGTACATCAGCTCGAAAGCGTACCTTAAATATCCATTCAAGATAAACTGGGTGCTCGGAGAAAGAACCCTCAGCATGGGTCAGATGGCTAATATACTGAGGCAAAAGTGCACAACAAATCCCGGCATTTATATGACTTTTGTAGATGACTATATTTTAACGAGCAACAATTGGGATGGTGCTATAAGAGATACATTTAATCGATATTCCGATGGGATAGTGCTGGGTTATATCCCTGATCCGCATTCGGGTCCCGAGCAGGTAACTATAACCATTCTAAGTGCCCAGTGGACAAATGTAACAGGAAAAATATTTACGGAGTTTTTTCCCTTTTGGTATGATGATACGTGGCTGGACCAGGTTTCACAGATGGTGCAGAGGAAAACAAAGATAGAAATCGGCACAGAAGCTATCGGCGGCAACATAGGTAAGACTCCTCGGCTTAAGAACTTACCGTTCTGGAATCGTTTTTTTAACAATCTGATGGATAAGCGACTTGAGGATGCTAATCTGCTACTTAAAGCCATATATCCACAGGATTGTCTTGGGTATCAGCAAAGCGTCAAAGAAGCTGAGAGGTTAGCAAAATCTTTTACAGGAAAGAAAGAAAAAGTCACGAAAGATTATCTATTGGCTCTTGAGAGAGCACACTCATCTTTTCCGGAAAATCCGGAACCGCATTTAATCCTTTTGCATTTGGCTCTGGAAACAAAAGCTGTGAGCCATTTATGTGACAAGGCAGATTCACTAATACAAGCCGGTGATTTTAGTAAAGCATTAAAGATGCTGGATAATATCGCACTGGCCGAGCATAAGTACAAGAATATCAATTACCTACGGGCAGTGTATCTTAAACGTTTGGGGCGCACAAAAGAAGCTTCGGGAGCCGCCATAGAGGAGCTGATATTACAGCCGGAACACAAAGCTTCACAGGAAATTTACCGCAAGAGTGATATGCATCAGTTGTTTTCTTCGGGTCTTGCAAGCTTGAGTGAAGGCAAAATTTCCGAAGCTCTGACTCATCTTGAGCAAGTAAAGCACTTTTATTCGAGAATTCCCAATTTGAATTATGCAATCGCCACCGCCTATTTTCAACTTGGAGATATAGCCTCAGCCAGACAAGCCTGCGAGGCAGAACTAAAGCTCCAACCAGAGCACGATGGCGCTAAAAGGCTACTTGAGCGAATAGAAAAAGCTATAAATGAATATGAGCAGAACAATAACAAAGCGACAAACGTACAAGTGAAACCGATTGACCGCAGTTCAGCATCGGACAGCATACAGATTGACGATACAAAACGGAAAAGAACTGGAATAATCGTTTTCGGCCACTCCAGGCCGTTGTTGTTGCGGAATCTGCTTGAGTCTTTGCGCCGGCAAGGTACAACCAACGACATTCACGTATGGCTGGATGGGCATCATGGGCGGTCTTCATTTATAGAACCAACGACAAAATGCAGAGAACTTGTACAAAAAGAGTTCCAAGAGGTACACCTGACAGCTATGAACAGCAATATGGGGATAGAGAAGCTGACGATAGATGGACTCAGCTTTATGTCATCACGATACAAACGGATTATTGTTTTGGAAGATGATTGCTTCCCCACTGCTAATGCAATCGCTGAATTTGAGCAGGCACTTGATGAGATTGCGACGCGCCCTGAGGTCTATTCTGTATACGGCCATCATTTTCTCACAGAGACAGAAGGGGAAACGATAACGCGCTTTCAGGGATGGGGTTGGGCCACAACGAGGGAGAAACTGCTTCCGGTTTTAGCAGAAATGAAGAGGTGTTTCGCTATGGCAGAGCCTGATTATCTTCGGTGGGTTCATCAGAACTTGACACCAGAGGTGATAAGGAGGCTTGACGTTACGCCCGGTCGTAACTGTGTTCGTGTGATTGCTTCATTTTTCTGCTGGGACGGTTGCACCTGCTTGGTAACAGCCATACATGGGCTCGTGCATAAGAAAACAAGGAAACGAGTAATCTACAATTGTGGGATGGGGGATGGGAGTACGCATTTTCCACAAAATGACAAATTTCGTCTGCCACCTTTTAATATGATAACTCCACAAGAGGTTTGGAGTTTTTACGATTCTCCACCCAAACAAGGTTCCCATTCTGTAATAAGCCGCAAAGTAGAGTTACCTCAGATAACTTCACCCCGAGCTACGGCCCGAACCAGTTCATCAACTGCGACATTCCCCGGCCACAAAAGCCAAGCACGTCAAACCAGAGAAATGGACCATAAAGAGCATTTGGAAACCCAGATTGTTGTAGATGGTCTTATATTCACAAATGTTAAAAGAACCAAACATTTGAACAACTCGGTAGGATTTAATGACAAGTACATTATAAAAATTGAACATGAAAAGCATCCATTGAAACTACGATCGCTTCAAGACGAGATTGAGATAATAAAGCATCTTAACTCAAGAGAATGTGTCTCGTGTCCCAGACTGCTCTCAGAAGGAAGTCTGAAAACCGGTGAGCGATATTTCATACAAGAAAGAGTCGAACACCAACGGGGATTCAATACGGCCGATATGCTATTTTCCATACTCGAACAGAAAAACTTTGGGATTTGTGAAGGTGACTTAAAGAGAGAGAACCTGATATTCGACAGTAATTCAGTCTGTTACATAATTGATTACGACCAGGCAATATATGATGAGCGATTTGTGCGTATGGGTAACGTTGAATATCTGGACTGGTTTGCCCAATTTTTTGCAGATAGATGGAAGAGATTCGGGCATACTGATTTTTACAAGTGGGGTGGATATGACAAAAATGAGATTTTCGGCCTGTTTAAAAACGATTCATTTAATCTAACTGCAACCACGCTATTTAAAGAACAAGTAACAACCGACACAAAAAGCGGGATCTATCACACTTTGAGGACGGACAAAGTTTACATAGACGGTGCCCGTGATTTGAATCCCAGACTCAGTGCTTTGAATACTATTGAATTCAAAAAAGGTGAAAGTATCCTGGATGTTGGGTGTAATATGGGTTTACTTGGACATTATCTGCATGACAGAGGATGCAGGGTAACAGGTATTGATATGGACGGGAAGATTATAATTGGTGCCAAGATGGTCGCCAATATTCTCAACAAAGACATCCAATTCAAATATCTGGATTTAGACACCGAGAAAATCGAAACGAACTATGATACCATTTGCCTTTTTTCAGTAATTCATCACGTGAAAAATTTCAAACAGATAACTGAGAATATAGCGCAAACGTGCAACAGAATTATACTGGAATGTAAGTTGAAAGAACATGGCAGTAAACCAATAGGAGGTAATTGGACAGATACAAGCGGATGGGAGTTTAATTCTCTTCAAGAACTGGTTCGCTATTTTGAAGTCGTGTTCAAAGGATTTAAATTTCAAGATTTTCATGGCAAGGTTGACAGAGATAGAGAGATAATAAGTTTTGCAAAAAAATATGCCGCCACTGCCATACAGATTCAAAGCAAATCTCCAACTGATATTCAGGAAAATAAATTCATTGTGCCGCAATCAGATAACAAATCAGAATATTTAGTCTCAGCTGTTGTTTCTACATACAATTCAGAACGCTTCATCCGCGGATGTCTGGAAGATTTGGAAAAACAAACCATTGCTGAAAAACTGGAAATCATTATTGTAAATAGTGGTTCACAACAAAATGAAGAGGCAATTGTCCGGGAATTCCTGAGCAGGTATGACAATATAAAATATATCAGGACAGAAGAACGTGAAACTATTTACAAGGCCTGGAACAGAGCCATCAAAGTCGCAACAGGTAAATATATTACAAACGCCAATACGGATGACAGGCATAGGGAAAATGCTCTGGAAAAAATGGCAAAAACTCTGGACGAAAATCCGGACAAAGCACTGGTTTACGCCAATCAATTAGAGGTAAATGAGATAGACGGTCGAAGAGTTGTGGTGGGCGAGAGGTTAAACGGCGAATTTTCAAGGGCCCGATTATTTGAAGGAGAATGCCCTCCAGGCTCTCAGCCGATGTGGCGTAGGGATGTGCATGAGGTATTCGGCTACTTCGACGAAAGTTTCACAATAAGCGGAGACTACGAGTTCTGGTTCAGACTAACACAAAAATTTGATTTTCTCTACTTGAACGAAGTATTGGGAGAGCGGTTCATCGGTGCCGAGGCCATTTCCCAGAGCAACGATGACTTCCTGAACTGGGAAAATGAGTTGGTTATTCACAAGTGTCACAAATACGCCATTCAGGAAGAGATTACGATTGGCGCGACGGGGATAAGTGAACATCCGGTATTCTCCAACCGGCCCGAAGTTAATATCTGGAAACAAAACACTAAAGCCAAGCTCAAAGACAGACAAATATCTCTGTGTAATAACATTAAAGCGAACTGGGACTTCAGAACAAGTCTTTCACCGAAACTGACGGTCGTCATAGTAACCTATAACAGACACAAAGACTTATTGGAAAACCTCTACGCCCTGAATGAACAAAATGAGGAAGACTTTGAAGTAATCGTCGTGGATAATGGCGGGGATTTGTCCTGGCTCAGACAACACAAAGATGAATTCAAGTTCGGGCTTTGCGGAGTAGAGCTTAATTTCAACTTTGGCCCATCGCCAGCAAGAAACATAGGCACTAAGTTTGCTAAAGCCGAATATATAGCATTCCTTGATGACGATGTCGTTTCCGACAAGGACCTTGTCAGGAACATTGTAGAACATTTCAAAAACCATAATATATCCGGCCTGAGAGGGAAGGTTTTGCCAAAGAGTCAAGCCGGTTCCGAAAACATTCCCGTTAATTATGATTTAGGCAACCAGATTATAACTACCGCTTGCGAGGTCAGTTGTCTTTCTGCATTTAGAAAAGATATTCTTGTTAAAATGGGAGGTTTTGATGAATTATTATTTGGCCCCGAAGGAATGGAGCTTTCATATAGAATATGCAAATCTCAGAAAGAAAAAATGCAAAGCATACTCTATTTTCCTGATGTAATTGTTTATCACGACCATCGTTCTGAATGTCCGGCCCAAACTGAAAAATTACTGCGGCAAGAAAAAATGGAAAGATTAGCATGGAGAAAGGACAACAATCTAACCGGTTATAAAGAACATATTCATAGCTTGTATCCTGGAAGTAAAGATATTGTTGAAAGTTTCTACAATGACTACTCTTGGATCATAAACATTGCAATATACCTGTCCAACACCTTTCCCGAAGAAGCTATAGAGTGGGCCAAGAAAGCCGTTGTATTAAAGCCCGAAAGATTTAAAGGCTGCTATATTCTTGGCTCTTTGTACACTGGCTTTGGCAGATATGACGAAGCTCTCCCCTTACTGGAAAGAATATATGAATCGTTGCAGAACTCTGTAACGAGAGGTAATAATGAATTTGTCAGTCCTGAATTTGATGAGAAGGTTGATACATCTGAATGCTACATAAAGACATGCACGCAACTAGCACAGTGTTATATGCAAGCCAAGCAATATGACAAATTAAAACAGGTGTATACAGATTTGTTGAATAATCCGAATTTGACATTAGCCAAGGAGCAAAAAGCAGAAATTCGCAATGTGCTGAGATCATTGGATAGAATCTCATCCATGCCAGCCGTAACAAAAAATAAAGCTATTGTATCGGCTAAGTCAGAGGAGAACTATTTGGTCTCTGCTATAATCTCAACTTATAACTCAGAGAAGTTCCTAAGCGGCTGCCTGGAAGATTTGGAACATCAGACAATTGCAGATAAGCTGGAAATAATTGTTGTTAACAGCGGTTCACAAGAAAATGAAGAAGCAATCGTTCATGAATATCAGCAAAAATACGATAACATAGTCTATATCAAAACTGAGCGACGAGAAGGAATTTATACGGCCTGGAACCGCGCCGTCAAAGTTGCTCGGGGGACTTTTTTAACTAATGCCAATACAGATGATCGACACCGTGATGATGCTCTGGAAATAATGGCCGAAATGCTGCTGGCCAATCCTGATGCAGCTCTTGTCTATGGCGACCAGGTATATACCGATACGCCAAACGGCACCTTTGCCGATCATCATGCCACCAATATGGCCAAAAGACCTGAATACAGTCACGAAAGACTCATCTTCGGTTGTTGTGTTGGTTCACAGCCAATGTGGCGCAAACCACTGCACACCGAACTCGGCTATTTCGATGACACCTTGACCTGTGCGGGCGATTGGGATTTCTGGCTGCGTATCTCAAGCAAATACAAATTCAAACATATACCTGAGTTTTTGGGCCTATATTATTATAATGAGAACGGCATCGAACATGGCAAAAAGATTCACAGCTTATACGAAAGATATATAGTCGGCAAACGATACGGAAATCCGTATATATCTGTTATACCTCTGTACCATAGCAAGAGCAATCCTTTGGTTTCGGTGATTATGCCGGCCTACAACGCTGCTGAATATATCGCAGAGGCGATCGAAAGTGTTCTAATTCAAAACTACCGAAACTTCGAACTTGTTGTCATTGACGACGGCTCCACAGATAATACCAAAGATATTGTAGCCAGCTTCAAAAACGATAAAATCAAATACTTTTACCAGAAAAACAAGGGGCTTGCAGGTGCCCACAATACGGGCATAAAAACTTCTCAAGGTCTTTTTCTAATCAAACTTGATTCAGATGACATGATGACACCGGACTTCATCGCCAAACATTTACAGGAATTCGAGGTGCATCCTGAAGCTGACCTGGTGTATTGCGACGACTATCTTATCGACGAGAACTCCAAACCGATTCGAGTGATTAAAAGGCCCGAATACAAAAATACAAGAATGCTCATCAGAGACCTTTTCCATTGTGGTTTTCCAGTAGTACCCTTTAGAACCTGTATCAGAAGAAGCGTCTTCGACAAAATCGGGTTTTTCGATGAAAACTTACGGATGGCCGAAGACTATGATATGATAAGGCGATTTGTTGAAATGGGGCTGAAAATACAACACTTACCGGGTGCCCTGTACCTGCGCAGAATGACACCCAATAGTCTTTCAAGAAATTTCACTTCTCAAAATGCTAAATGTCATTTTGAGGTCATCAAGCGATTTACTGACACATTTACATACGATGAACTCTTCCCGGATGTTGCCTGGGACCAAATAGCACCCGGGATTAGGCAGTTGCATGCTAAATGTCTGACTGCCGGGACTTATCTTGCATTAGGACAGGAGTATATAAAGTCAAACGCTCTTGAATATTCAAGAACAGCTTTCGACCGGGCCTGTTCTGAGCTAAATGATTGCATAAAAATGGACCCGAAAAATCAGGGCCTGCAGCAGCTATTGCAAAAGTCTAAAAGCATACGAGCCAGATACGCACAGACAGCACAGCAAGCTGTTACTATATAAATACAAATATCGTAAGTAAATATAAGATAAATAGTTAAGCAAAAAGTGTTTTTGAACGATAATGATTCATGTGGGTCTGTGGATTGTCAGCCGTATTGTACATTTTTGTTAAGAGAAGATGTAAAAACTTAAACTAAAAGGCAGGAAAAGATGTCAACTTTACGTTTTCCAGGACTTTCAACAGGAATAGATACAGGTAAGCTCATCGAGCAAATGATGGCCATTGAGCGTCGTTCGCTAAACCTGTTCAAAGAGCGCATAAGTAAGTGGCAAGAAAGACAGGATGCCCTGAGCACTCTGGAAACCAAACTCACAAACCTAAGGAACTCGGTCCGTGCTCTTTCCGACGCCGATGCCCTTCGTGCTTTTTCAGTCGCCTCCAGTGATACAGATAAATTGACCGCCAACGCGTCCTATAACGCTTTCGAAGGTAATCACAATGTTGTAATCAACCAGTTGGCCAATGGCGAGCGATTTGTTCACGCGACCGGCAAAAAATTCGCCGAGGATTATGTGGGTACCGGCACTTTTATTTACTCATATAACAATAAAGAAACATCCATAACAACAACAGCAACTACAACCCTGACAGATATGGTCAACCTAATCAATAACGATGCAGACAATCCCGGCATTACAGCCAGCTTGCTATATTATAATGATGCCTACCATATGGTCATGAACGGTAATGATGCCGGCTCGGATTACAAAATCTCCATCAACGCCAGCAGCACAGAAGTATGGCAGGCTAACAGTGAACTTACAGTCAACAGCGATAATGCAACACTAAGTACAAAAATAACGAACCTTGACCAATTCGGAAGCAATCCTCTTGTAGGCGGCGAGGTCATTGAAATAACAGGTACTGACCATTTTGGTAACTCCATAACTCAGGTAGATATCAGCCTCACTGACAATACCAAAATTAGTCATATTATCGCAGAGATTGAAGATGCCTTTGATAATAATGTCAAAGCCACTTTTGAGAATGGCAAAATTATCGTTACAGATACCGCTGACGGCACAAGCAGTCTTTCAATAATTCTGACTTACAACGCCAAGGGTTCTGCTGCTACTCTGAGTCTGAACCCGCCGTTCATGGCCTTTTCTACGGAAGGCGGCAGCACAACAGCAAATCTCACGGGTTTCGCAACATCAGACTTTACTTTAACTCAGGCTGCTCAGGACTCGAAGATTAAAGTCGATGGTTATCCCACAGTTTCAGCCGTTTCCGAGGTACAGACGCTGACTCTTACAGCCGGCGATCCCGATGGTGGTACCTATACCTTAACTTATAATGGTGAAACAACCAGTGCCATAGCTTTTGATGCTAATAAGGACGTTATTCAAGCTGCTATCAACGCATTGGTGCATGTTAATTCCGGCGATATAATAGTTAGTGAAACCGGCAGCAATGGTATAGATGACGGCGATGTAATATTCACATTCAAAGATACTCTTGGCAATGTTCCGATGATTTTGGCTGATGATAGTTTGCTTGCCGGCCCAACACTCGGAGTTACAGAAACCACAAAGGGTGTCGATGCTTACATCAGCAGAAGCTCCAATACAGTAGATGATGTCATTTACGGCGTAGCTTTACACCTGCATGATACAACCGATGCCAATGGAGAAAAGCTAACTTTAACCCGAGATATCCAGTCAGTAAAAGATAAAATAGGCAAACTGGTTGATGGCTATAATTTTGCCGTCGAGTTTATACATGAAAAGACCGGCTATAACGATACTCTAAAAACCGCCGGTCTCTTGATGGGTGATTATGTCGTTTCGACAATAAAACAACAAATTCGCAGACCTCTTATCACCCAGACTAACGGATTTATTGAAGATATCGATACGTTCCTGACACCGGGCCATCTCGGCTTAAAACTCGATAGAGAAGGAATACTGAGTTTTGACTCAAATGTCTTCGATGAAGCGATAGCTGAAGATTATATGAGTGTGCTGGCCTTAATCGGAGCGGACAAGACCGGCAGCAGCGATAGTAATACTATCAAATTTTATGACGCTCATAGTGATTATACCACAGCAGGCAGCTACAGGGTCAAAGTTACGTATGATGCAAGTGGTAACATCGACACAGCTTCGATAAAACTTTCAAGCGAAAACGATTCTCAGTATCGGGCAGCAATGATCAGTGGCAATATTATTACCGGAGACAGCACCTTCGATACTAATAGTGACCCCGTATATCCCGAACATAGCCTACAACTCACCGCCCTTACCACGGGCACACCCAGCAGCACTATTTACGCTACAGTCATGGTAAAACAAGGCTTTGCCGGTGCAATAGAGGAGGCGCTGGATAATATGCTCAAGGTAACAACCGGATCAATTCAAATCGATCAGAAACATGTTGACAACCAAATAAAAGCTCTACAGGATAAAATTGACAGAGAAGAAACTCTCCTTACTAAAAGAGAAGAGAGATTGGTAGGTCGATTCGCCCGACTTGAGAAAAACCTATCTTTGATACAACAACAGATGAGTTCATTCGGCTTCTAAGAGTGATACAAAAGCCGCAACTTAGTGTGGTTTTTCTTCAACTGTGCAATTGAAACCAACACCAAAATACATTTCATCAGGTCCGAGCATTTGCTTTCCTGCGACGTAAACGATAAATCATAGCTAACACTTCTGCTATCGCCACGTACAAAGTCTCTGGGATCGGATTACCGAGTTTGACCGTTGAATATATTGTTCTGGCTAACTCAGGCCTCCTTATAATAGGCACACCGTAAGCCCTCGCAATTTCCCTGATTTTCTCCGCCAAATGGTCTGCTCCTTTAGCAACTAACACCGGAGATTCCATCGTTTCGGCATCATAACGCAGCGCTACAGCTACATGCGTCGGATTGACAAGAACCACATTTGCTTTGGGCACTTCCTGCAACATCCTCTTAAGGACCGCTTGGAACTGGATCTGCCGGATTCGACTTTTAACCTCAGGCGAACCTATTGTATCCTTCATCTCTTCCTTGATTTCCTGCTTCGTCATCTTCAGTTCCTGGATGTATTTCCATTTCTGGTAGTAAGCCTCAGCAATGCCCATAACCAACAGTACGATGCCAATGCGTATCATCAGACCAAGTATTATCTTCGCGATAACTACGAGTATCTGCACAGACCAGGCCCATCGAAGAGTAGCGAGAATGTCGAACCTACTCCGAAGATAGAACCAAACTATGAGCGATATAAAAAGAAGTTTTAGAACGGATAATAAGAGCTTCACCAGAGAACGTGCGTTTATCAGTTTCTTTAATCCTGCGATTGGATTTAATTGGTCAAATTTAAATTCTAAAGCTCCCGGCGAATAATTTAACCCGCTGATAGCGACGCTGGCTATAAAAGATCCCGCAACAAGTGCCGCTAAAATGGGGCAGATAACAAACGCCATATCAACAGTTTTTCTATTAACGAAATCCAGAAATCCTCTGCTGTCTAAAAAAATGCCATTTTCACACAACATCCCCTGCCGAATTTGTAACATAAACCATTGCAGCAGACTGGGAGCCAACAAAGTAATCATCGCCACCAACACCAGTAATGTTACTATTGATGTCAGTTCCTGGCTCTGAGGTACCTGCCCCTTGCCTCTGGCTTTCGACAATCTCCTGGCTGTTGGCTGCTCTGTCCTTTCGGCAGCTTGCTCTGGCATAATTTGTACTCGGTGTTAGTTTATAAGGGCAGTAGTTTACCCATCCAATCAGCGAATTCGGCTACAAACGTATTAATAAATGGTAAAAACATCGCCACCATTAACAATCCCAGACCTACGCGCATTGGCATACTGATAAATAAAATGTTCATTTCCGGAAGCATACGTGCAAGAACAGCCAATACAACCATTAACACCAAAAACGCTGCCAATATCGGTGCTGACAATTTAAAGCCGGCCATTAACAGTGTAGAACCTGCCTTAATTATACCGCCGGTCAAAACCGATATTGTCGGAATACTGCCTGCAGGAAACGCCTCGTAACTTCTCGATATAATCAACAAAAACAAATGATGACCGTTAGCACTGAGAAATAAGAGTATAAATATCATCTCCAACAAGGCTCCCAGCGCCTGAGTGCTCTCACCACTTAAAGGATCCAATATTTCAGCCATAGCCAAACCCATTTGTCGTTCAATAATGCGCCCGCAGAATTTAACCGAGGCAAATACAAAAGCAGCAATCAGGCCCAGAGCCAGCCCATACGTGGCTTCGTTGGCCAGAAGCAATACTGATTCTACGACAGAGACTTGTCTGGAATCAATAGGTACAGGTATTATCATTGAAAAAAATATCGTTATCAGAATAGTCATCGCAACCTTTATTCTGACAGGAATACTTTTCCATCCAAAAACAGGAAGTATCAAAAAAAATGCTGATATCCTCGTCAGCACCATAACAAAACCAAATAATTTTTCGATAATCAATGCCATATTTTTCCTGCTGCCAAATTTCTGCGGATTGCGGTAAGAAGTGGCCCGTTCATAAACAATTGTTTATCCTTTTAACTTTATCTTCAATGCATAATATTCCGGATATGCCCAAATATTTCATTTGTAAATCTAAGTAACACTTCCATGAGCCAACCGCCACAAACCAACGTGACGATACCGACAGCCAAAAGTTTAGGCACTATAGTTAAGGTCATATCACGTATGGAAGTAACCGCCTGAAACAATGTCATCGCCACTCCGACAACTATACATGTCAGCAGAATCGGAGCGGCCAAAAGCAAAGCCGTCTCGAGGGTATAACGGCCCAGGTAAAGAATGAAACTACTATCCATAATTTGTACCTCGTATCTCCACAGATATTTCAACCCGCAACTATCCTAGCGCAGGCGTTCGATACTTGATGTTATTTGAAACTCAGACTTAGACTCTCCGCCAGTAATCCCCAACCGTCAACAAGAATAAATAAAATCAGCTTTAAAGGCAGCGAAATCATCATTGGAGGCAGCATCATCATGCCCGCACTTAGTAAAACACTTGCAATAACCAAATCCATTAAAAGAAAAGGAATAAATAAAAGACAACCTATTTCAAACGCAGTGCGGAACTCACTGATGATAAATGCTGGAATAACTATGTGTAAATCTACATCCATCAGGCTCGTTGGGGGGGCTACCTTGGCCATCCGCACAAAAAGAGCTAAATCGGCTTCTCTGGTCTGCCGAAGCATAAATTCCTTCATACAATTGCCTGCCAGCTTACCCGCAGTCTGAAAATTAATCTCGTTTGCAAGATAAGGCTTAATGGCTATTGTATTGGCCTTAGTAAACGTAGGAGCCATTGTGTAGAGTGTCAGAAATAAAGCTAAACCCATCATTGCAATTGTAGGAGGTATGCTCTGCGTGGTCAAAGCACGCCGAACAAAAGACAAAACAATAGCTATCCTCGTAAAAGAAGTCATCATAACCAAAAGACTCGGCAGAATCGCCAGACCGGTAAAGATGATTACAAGTTTGACAGGTGTTGACCAATCTTTGCTGCTGTCTTCGTTAGTCGTGGCCTTATCTATAACCGTCATCAAATCTGTAAGGCTTGGAACTCCGTTAGCCGGGACGCTTGTTGTTGCAGTATCACCAGGCGGTCCAGCCCGCCTTGGAATCGCATTGATATCCTGGCCAAAAGAAAACCCAGCAGGCGCCGCAACAATAAAAACCCAAAAAAATACTTTAACAAGCTTACCTGTCATTGACATCCTCAATTATTTTCTATTTCCCGTATTGACAACTCCGTTAAAGTACTTGTTAAGTCGGCCAATCTTGTGATGTTCTCATTTGTGCTACCAATAAGGAAGCGTCGCTCCCCGACCTCAAGCAGATGCACTGCCTTGCGGGGCCCAAGGTGGACAGTTTCAGCAATACGAATCTCTTTGCCTGACAGGTTAGTAATCTTTGGCAGAAATCTTTTTGAAACGTAAATCCCCCCTGCGCCAAGAGCTACGAGAAACAAAACCGAAACCATAAATTTAAAAAACAATTCCCGGATACCTGGCCCATTAGTCGTATTTGTTAAAAAATTGGGATCATTTTCAAACAAAGAATTAGATTTGGGTTGTGAATTTCCAAATTCCGTTCCGCCACTGTTAGAAGCGGGCTTTTCAGCATCGGCAGACGATTGGGAAGTGCAAACCATTATCACACCACAGCCCAGTATAACTGCTATTAAAAAAACAACGATTCTTTTCTTGCTTCGCACCATATCAAAAAACACAAAAATACGCTTACTAATGCCCAGTCCACATACAGAACGTCTTCTGATTATTTAGTGAGCAAATAGCGTGCCGAAATGCGAAAAGGCTCATTAGCAGGTCGTCAGCTAGATTTTTAATACGAGAAATGGCGTATAATCAAACAAAATGTCGAAAAACTTTACACAGTCTTGAATTAATCATCTACTCTGAGGACCGCAATTAATATCTGTGACTGTTTGGAAATAGCGCTATCCTGCCGCACCCAATCACCTCCCGGCCCTGCTCCCCACCAATTAATAGACCAATTAGACCAGCCCCCAATTGTACTGCGTTGTATTTGGGAACCAGATCCCAAAGGTGAAATACCTCGCAGATAATCTGCCACCGCCTTTGCCCGCTTAGCAGAAAGTATCCACTGCTCTTTTTCAGCTCTCTGGTCATTGGCTAAACCAAGCACATAAAGTTTCAACGGCCTGGAACCATAATTCTGCTGCAACTGTGAGTAAAAGCTACCTAAGAATTGCTTTGCCAACTCATCCAATCTTGCACCACCCTGTGCAAAGCGAATGTCAGTTACTGTAAAATCGATTTTATTTGCAGCCATTACTGACGGCATAGACTTCATAGATCGGTTTAGTTCATTGAATAGCTTGCGTATTTTCTCCTCTTTTGTGTTTATGCTCCTGCCTATGAACGTTTCATTAGGTTCGTCCATATAATACTTAACCTTATAATAACCTAAATCCGGCTTTGGTTTTCTTCCCGCTAACATACCAAGCCCAAAGGTTTTAATTGCATAGGAAAAAGATTCTCGGCCCTTGTGAAACATTTCATCATCCTGCACAGTTGCAAGGCTCAACAACATTACAAAGAATGTCAACAGTAGTGTTGTCATATCTGAAAACGTAACGATATATGCCGGAACTTTGGGCTTTTCTTCCTTGATTGGCTGACGCTTCAATCGTAAATACTCCGTTCTAACAATACTATCTCAAGTGCACGTTCAGATTTCATGCTTGCGCTGGAAGGTTCACCACTTCTAAGATCCTCTTGAGCAAGAATACTCTCTGCTGAGACGCTGAACCAATTCTTATCAAGATTCTGACTACTCGTTAGATACTCCAATACTGCCCATGCCCGTGATAAACCGAGCTGTTCAGCCCCTCCTTGGCCTGACGGACCATTTTCACAAATAACAACACGGCTGGGTACTTCCTCTAAAAATGACGCCATCTTAGTCATAATGCGACGACCTTCAGCCGAAATAAGCACACCATTACCCCAAAAAACTTTCTCCGATGAGATCGAGAATACTTTTCGACTACGGAAATCCGCAGGTGTCTCTTCTCGTACGTTGTCGTCCAATCCTTTGAGCAAAGTAGGTTTTTCACTTCCTTCGGCCAGCTCCGGTGTCATTTCAATTTGCTCCGTAGGCAGGACCGCATCTCTATTTAGTTCTTTCGACTGACTGGCAGTGGGTAAAGCATCCATGAAAATTACTCTTAACTTCCGAAAAACCTTCTCATCAAAAGAAGAGAAACTTAAAAGAAGCACAAAGAATGTCAACAGCAGCGTCATACAATCACTGAAAGTTACCATCCATTCCGGTGCGCCTGGAGCCTCATCTTCCTCTATTTGTTTGTTCGCACGTGCCATTATACAGTAGCCTTTACTTCTTCCCGTCTGCCCTGTGACATAAATGACTGCAGTTTTTCTCGAACAACTGTCGGATTATCACCTTGTGCTATAGAGCAGATACCTTCTATAATCATCTCTATTACGGTCGTTTCCGCTTTTGAATAAATTCCCAATTTACCCGCCAACGGGATAAAAACCAAATTGGCGGCTAATACACCATAAAAAGTAGTCAGCAAAGCTACTGCCATTCCTCCACCAATTGCATCAGGTGAATCTAAGCCCCTGAGCATCTGCACCAAACCGATAAGTGTGCCTATCATCCCAAAAGCAGGTGCGGCCGCCCCCATAAACTCCAAAATCTTCTTACCTGTTGAATGGCGCTCTTGAAGATACTGAACCTCTACAGACATTAAATCCCGAATTTGTTCGGAATCCCGTCCATCTACAAGCATCTGCAGGCCCTTGACGAAAAATGAATTGTCTAAGTTGGGAATCTCCTGCTCCAAAGCGAGCGCTCCATCACGTCTGTTGATGGCGGCAAAATTCACCATTTTTTGAATCAGCTCTGATTGTGACGGTACCTTCGAAATTATTGTCTTCTTGATTACTGAAAATATCCCCAAAAACTGCGGTAGTGAAAAATGTATGAGCGTAGCGCACAGCATACCTCCAAGGGTTAGAGCCATTGAGGGAACATGGACAAATGACTGCCAACCACCCCCAACCACAATTGCGCCTATGACGACAAAAAAACCAAGAAGTACTCCTACTATTGTTGCAATATCCATTAGATTACTTTCCTTCAACTATTTGTTTTAATCTCTGGGTCAAAAACGCTGCCAGCATTGGCTCTGCAGTGGTTAGCTCAGCCAGCAGTTTGGCTGTGGTCCTTTCGGTCATATAGTACAGAATTTTTACGGCCTCATCAAAACCCCTGCTCTGGCTATCAATCTTGCCGGGCTGTGTCTGGCTCGTACACATACTAACCAATATCTTGCTCGCACTAGACGCATCCATCTTGTCATAAGTAGCTGCTATTAATACAAGGTTACTCTTTTCGGTCTGGGTAACTTCAAGCCTGGTTTTGAGCAGCTTATCGCGCTCGCTCTTGATATCGGCAACAATTGTAGCAAGCTCGATTCGCAGATTATTAAGGTTTTGAATATCCTCTTTTAAAGTATCCTGTGTCCTCTGTAATCTCTGTTCCCGAACAGTAAGATTCTGCAGCTTATCATCATACTCCTGCACTTTTTCCCGAACCTCAAAGACAAGATTCTTAAGCTGCTTTTCTGTCATAGCTTTTTTCTCATTGCCGGAAGCCGAACCTATGACGCCTGCCGTACCAGCTACAGGATGAGGCATCTCCGGAACAGCACCCACGCTCACAATCTCCGATTGAATTGGTTCACCCGGATCCCCTGATGGAGATGGGGCGGTAAACCACCCCACGGCAAATGCTCCGGCAAAACTCACCAGCCCTGCTGAAGCTGTTATAATTATCAGTTTCTTGCTCACTGGTTTTTCTCCTAACTCATTGTTTTTCGAACAAACAAAACTGTAGCTCCCTCATCTAATTGTTGTTGATCCAGTTTCTCTTGTTCCTTTATAAATTGTATCTTTGCTTCGACTCGTAATTTTTCAAGGCCTTCTTTGGACCTTCTTAGTTTTAAAACTTCGGCAATTTTCTTTCTTTGTTTTGACTCCAACTCCTTCACTATATTTTCGAGCTTCTTAATCTGCTCATCACTTGCCGCCGAATATCTCAGAAAAAATTCCTGCCTGCCCAAACGTTTTTTAGGATTTCCCACGGCTAAGCCATTAATTATCTCCTCTAACATCTTCCGCCATGTCAGAAGTTCGCTCCGTGTCTCTGCTAACTCTTCCGTCAGCCTAAGCAATTCTGCTCTGGCTTTTTGTTCTTCCTTTGCCCTTATATCAAGGACACGCTGTAGCCGCCATACAAACCGTTTCATTTAATTTTCAATTTTTCTTTCTCTCAATATCTGATATGTATTCAGTACGAAATTTACCGGCTCTGGGCACCTAACAGCTCATTCCAAAACTGGGTAATGGCAGTCAACTGCCTTACAGTTTCATTAAAATCGGTCCTCTCTCGAATAGACTGAATAAGGAAGCTGTTTATCCTGTCAATCAAAGCTATAGCTCCATCAATACGTCGATTACTGCCGGATGAAAAAGCTCCAATATTTATTAGATCTTCAGCATCAATATAAATAGCATATATTTCTTTGAGCTTCTGTACAGCAAGCAGGTGCTCTTTACTGACCACCACAGGCATCAATCGACTGACACTCTGTAAAATATCCACAGCGGGATAATGCCCCCTCTCAGCCAATTTTCTCGACAGAACTATATGCCCGTCAAGCAGACTTCTGGCACTATCAGCCACCGGGTCGGCTAAATCATCGTTCTCAACTAAAACAGTCAAAATACCCGTGATACTGCCGGTTTCTGCACAGCCCAAACGTTCGATAAGTCTGGGCATTAGCGAAAAAACGCTTGGACAGTACCCCTTTGCCGCCGGAGGTTCACCAGCCGCAAGGCCTATTTCTCTCTGGGCCTGTGCGAAACGAGTAAGGGAATCCATCATAAACAAAACATCTTTACCCTTGTCCCGAAAATATTCGGCAATTGTAGCAGCTACAAACGCTGCTTTTACACGCTGAATAGGAGGAGAATCCGAGGTAGCTACGACAACTACGCTGCGTGATAAACCCTCAGCCCCGAGGTCTCCTTCGAGAAATTCCCGAACCTCTCGTCCACGCTCGCCTATCAGCGCTACAACATTAACATTTGCTTCACTCGAATTGGCAATATCGCCAAGTAAAACGCTCTTCCCTACTCCGCTACCAGAGAAAATACCCACGCGCTGACCCTTGCCACAGGTTAATACACCATCTATCGATCTTATGCCCAACACCAAAGGACTTGCAATTTTTTTTCGGCTCAACGGTGATGGACTATTTGCATCTAATGCTTTTTTATCTGTTCCTACCAACGGTCCTTTATTATCTATAGGCTCTCCCAGCCCGTTTACTACTCTACCCAGGACAGCTTTGCTTAAGGCGATATGCCGGACAGTCGTACGAGCGGTCACTGTATCGCCCGGCGCTATACCATTTATATGCTCCAACGGCAGCAGAATAAGATGGTCATCATGGAAACCTACCACTTCAGCCAACACTCGCCGCCCATTACGAATCTGGATACCACATAGCTCCCCTAAACCTATTGCAGGGCCTGTAGATTCAACTGTCAGACCGGAAACACGGACCACAAAACCCTGACAATCCAACAAATTTACCTCGCGAAGTGCTGAGTGAAACTTATCAAAATTAATCAAACCATTACTAACCTCACTCGTAACCATAACTCATTCCGCCTTTTTAAGTGCTTTGCTAATTCTATCCAAATGTTCGTTAATCAGTGATTCTACTGTCCCCTTGGGGCTCTCAAGCAGGCATTCTGCCCGTCCTATATTAGAGTCGGAAACAAACTTAACATATTTCAAAGTGCCATCAGGCTCATTTTGTAGTGCCTTCTGGCATTCCGCAAGGTCTTCAGGATTCAAATGCACTACTATATCCTGTTTCTTTGGAGCAATGTTTAGTGCCTCTTTAATAATAGATTGTATTTCATAATCTCCGTCTTCTACTTTTTGCATCAAAATCTTTCTGGCGATTTCCACCGAAAGCTTGGCAATTTCTTCTTTTTGCTCGGCAAACACTTTTTCGTAAAATTGATTGAGTTTTATAACCACACCATTAATTGCCTGGCAAGTCTGTGAAAACGTATTTTTCTGAGCCTCTGAAACCTGAGCCGGAATTTGTACGGCATTCGCCGCAGAATTAGCTTGGCCGAGACCGGGCACTTGACCAACACCAATACCTACGGCAGATTCATCAAGAAATTTAGCCGAGGTAATTGGCTTTTCAAGACGGACTGTAAGTGTCTGTGTCATTCTGCTATCGTCCTGCCATTCTAAGTGTTCCCTGCTCATTTGCATCCCTCAGCGGATTGACAACTTCTTCTCGGGCATCAAGAACTTCTTTTTCCAGAGGATCCTGCATTAACGAGATTTCTTCATCAAGCGAGGCAGCTGCCCGTTCAGAAATATTTGAGCGTATCTTTTCAATAACAGCATCATTTGCACCATAAAGTGCCACCGCTAATTTGCCAGCCTCTACGCTTCGCAGTGCCTCCTGCATAGACCTGTCTGCAATTGACGGAATATCGTCCCAAGTTATCATCAAATTTCTTACCGTCTTGGAGGTTTCCTCATCATACTTGCTAATCTCATCAAGCATCTGGTCTCTCAGTCCTGTTTCCAGACCACTCAGGACAACAGCCAGTTTTCGTAGAGTTTGCTCCGGACTTTCCGTAAGAATTTCTCCTTTGAAACTTTGCAGCCGTTCGCTGACTGTAAATGCCATTCGCTGCTTTACTCCGCTACCCACCAATTCCGGATTTAACATCCTGCAAACAGCCTTTAGCCGAATTTCTTCATCCAAACGCGCCAGAACATCCTGGCTTTTCTTTGGCTCCAACTCAGACAATACCACAGCTATTGTCTGGGGGTGCTCACCCTTCAGCGCAAGAACTAATTCATCTGAACTGGCCAAACGAATCTCCCCAAACTGGTCTTGGCCTCCAGAAATCATTTTAACTTCGGCTTGAATTTGTTCCGCCGTTTCTTTGTCAAGAACAGTCACAAGCATCTCGTTAAGAAAAGCTTTCATGCTAAATTTACGGTCTTGCTTTTGTTGAAGTGAGCTACAGAACTCCTGGACAACCTGTATTTGTTCATCGGCGCTAACCTCGTTCGATATCTGGAATCGCGCCAATTCCATGGCAATCTCTTGAATCTCTTCGGCTTTAAGCCCCTTAAGAAGTTCAGTCGCTGTGGCAGCATCCAGACTCATTAACAACATCGCAGCTTTTTTTGTTCCTGTCATAGTAGTTTATTTAAATCCCTCTTGAATATCCCCCTGATTATTTCCACTAAAAGTTCATTATTATCTTTTATATTCTCTTCAAAACAGAATTTAACTCCATTAGATTTCGCACCATTCTTCCACAAATGCAAGTTCACTTTTCTCATTCATTTCACGCAAGATATCCACAACACTATCTCTGGCCTGCTCAATATCATCCTGCCCGTACGCCGACATAAGTAGCATTTGTTCATTCAAAACAGCAGCCGTCGTCTCGGAAATATTAGATTGTATTTTCTGAATTAGTTTATTGTCGGCTCTGACCAATGCCAAAGCCAATTTCTTTATATCAATTCTTCTCAAAGCCTTCTGCAGTGAATGGTCGGAAATTTGTGGGATATCTTCCCAAAATATCATCAAGTCAGCTACCATTTCACCGGCATGTTTGTCTTTGCCCCGTATAACACCAAGCAGACTATCTCTAATCTCTTTACCCATATTTCGCAAAATAACAGACATTTTTCTAATAGACGGCTTAGATTGTGCTGACAAATTTCCATTTGCCCTACCGGTAGTAACAGCCTCAAGACGTTTGTAAACAACTCCTGTAATTCGACTCCTTGCCTGGGCACTCATAGCCCCACAATTGCTCATTCTATTGACAATGCTAACTCGGATACCCCAGTCCAAATAGTTGAGCACTTCTGTTTTTTTCTTTACGGGCATTTCTGATAAAACTACCGCAGCAGTTTGAGGGTGCTCATTCTCCAGAATTGTCGCTAACGTTTTAGGTTCAGCGGAACAAATAGATTTGAAAGGATTGTTTTTATTCAGCAGTTCATGTATTCCCGTCTGGATCTGCTCTGTCTTCTCTTCACCAACGCTGCTCTTCAACACTTCTTTCAGGAAACCATTAATACGAAAATCATGACTGGGCTGCAACGATTTACAGTTTTGCCGGGCAACTCCCAAATCCTGCCTGTTATTGGTGAAACCAGTGGCATCCAAATGCGCTAATTCCACTGCCAATCCCTGGACAGCCTCGGCGTCAACGCCCTTGAGCAGCTCAGCAGCAGCCGCTGAATCAAGACTCATCAACAGCATTGCAGCTTTTTGCTTACCAGTCAACACCTTTTTCGTTTCTCCTGGCCGCTTATTAGAAGTCTGGAACGGACGGATATACGACTTTTTTCTTCTCCGAAGAATTGTTCTACTTGAAATTTGATATTCGTTATTTGGCATTTGATATTAGTGCCTTGTATATCCGATTGCTTATTGTTTCGCTATAAACATAACAATTCACGCCTTGCTAACTTTAGCCTCCTTTTTCTTCGAGCCAACTCGCAAACAATTGCTTCACTCGCTCAGGATCTTGTTCCAAAGCACTGGCTATCTGCCTGCGCACAACTATTGGCTCTGGAACTCCTTCTCCGTCCATTAAAAGTCCAGAAGCCCCATCGGCTTCGGGCAATTCATCTGCTTTGGACACCTTTGCCACCTTACTCTTTGCTCCGCGAAACATACGAAGAACAAGCAGCGCGCAAATTGCCATAATGCCTAAGGAAGCCTGTCGGGCAATTGCTATATAACGAGGCCAACTGGACGGCTCTTCTTCAACAAGTGATTCAAACGGACGATTGAACTTAACATTAACTACTTTGATAGCAGTTTCATCCTCAAGCCCAAGAGCATTTTGGATAATAGCCACTACATCAGTTTCCTGCATTATCTTTGCAGCGCTGTTTCCGGAGCCTGCATCATTAGCGTCTGATACTGATAAGTCAACAAATGCTGCTACCTTCAAAGATTTTATTTGGCCCGGATAAACAACTTCCTGCTTTACCGTCTTTCCGACCTCATAGTCGGTCTTAATTATTTCATCTTTTACTGAGATACCCGGCACAGCAGGCTCACCTGCGGCTGATGGTGTGGCAGCTCCGGTTTCAGAACCGCTTGTAATCTCTTCTTTAATAACAACGCCTTTTGGGTCAAGCTTTTCCGTAACGGTGCTAACGCTGTTCATATCAATAATGGCACTAACTCTTACTGTTGCCCGGCCGGGCCCTAAAACAGCGGTGAGCATATCCTCCACCTTTTTCGACAGGTTCTCCTCTACCCTTTCCCTGTAATCTTGAACAGTGCCTGCCTCACCAGCTATAACTGAATCTGACTTACTTGAAAGAAGATGTCCCTGGCTGTCTACCACGGTAACATTTTCCGATGTAAGCCCTCCAACGCTACCGGAGACCAAATGAGTTATTGCTGCGATATTCAAACTGCTTAATTTATAACCCGCCCTCAGTCGAAGAACTACAGAAGCAGTGGTTTTACCGGTATCAGAAGTAAAAAGTGTTTGTTCAGGGCTTACTATATGGATACGCGCATGAACGACACCATCTATCATCTGTATGCTCTTGGCAAGTTCTTCCTGTAGCGCCCGCTTGAGGTTGACGCTTTGGACGAACGGGCTTATCCCGATTTTTTCATTATCAAATATCTTGTACCCCCCCTGCTCACCTATAGGAAGACCCTCTTTTGCCATATCCAAACGAAGCTGATATACCTGCTCCATCGGCACATAGATACTCGTCCCGCCTTTTCTCAATTCGTAAGCAATGCCCTTTTCGCTAATTTTCTCGGTAATCTTAGCTGCTTCTTCGGGCGCAATTTCCTGATACAGCATTCTCATATCAGGCCGGCGAGCCCAATAAGTAAGCAGAGCAACGGCAGCAAAAAAGGTGAGAAGGAGCCCAATAAGCAAGGCCCGTTGAACGAGACCTAACTTTTGCCAAACTACACTTATCTTTTGGAAAAAGTCCATTAAGCCTCTTTATCAATTGACTACCGATGATTGAAAAAAATACATAAAATATTCAATTACAACGGCATATTCATAGTTTGCTTGTACGCTTCAATCAGCTTATTTCTAACGCCAACTAGTGGTCAGTTGAAATAAATGTTCAGGGTTTTCAGCCGCCTTGCCGATAGAGG
>JACKQG010000073.1_pt1 | contig 53493 bp, 54 predicted proteins | sample 8237621 | NCBI WGS metagenome assembly JACKQG01 (sample SAMN15677084, study PRJNA649215) | marine metagenome | biome: marine; feature: Black Sea; material: saline water; isolation source: suspended particulate matter (SPM) from the Black Sea western gyre | collected 2013-06-09/2013-06-10 | depth... | reverse complement strand
AAAATGAGTAAAGTAAAAGCAGAATACATTTGGATTGATGGTCATCAACCCACTGCAAAATTACGATCAAAAACAAAAGTTATTGATGGGTCTATTAATAATTTGAACGAAATCCCTGAATGGGGATTTGATGGTTCCAGCACCATGCAGGCAGAAGGTCATGATAGTGATTGTTTGCTGAAACCAGTTTATTATGTTAAAGATCCCCTTCGTGGAGAAGATCATATCTTGGTAATGAACGAAGTTCTTCAAGCGGATGGCTCTATTCATAAATCCAATACACGAGCCCGGTTAACAGATATTGCTGAAAAATTCAAAGATCATGAACCATGGTTTGGTATTGAGCAGGAATATACATTTTTTGTTGGACGCTCACCTTTAGGGTGGCCCGAAGGAGGTTATCCGGCTCCACAAGGTCCTTTTTATTGTGGTGTAGGTGCCGATGAAGTCTTTGGGAGAGATATTGTTGAAGAACATATGGACGCTTGTTTGGAAGCGGGAATAGAAATTTCCGGTATTAATGCAGAAGTTATGCCCGGCCAATGGGAATTCCAGGTAGGGCCAGTAGGCGCAACAGAAGCAGGTGATCAATTATGGCTTGCCCGCTGGCTACTGTATCGTATTTCGGAAGAATATGGTGTTAATGCCACTTTACATCCCAAACCAGTTAAAGGCGACTGGAATGGTGCCGGAGCACACACCAATTTCAGTACAAAATCCATGCGAGAAAATGGGGGTATAAAAGTGATCGAGGCTGCCTGTGAAGCATTAGGAAAAAATCATGATAAACATATTGTGTTGTACGGTGCACACAATGAAGAACGATTAACAGGGCTTCATGAAACGTGCTCCATCCATGAATTTCGGTATGGCGTGAGTGACCGTGGAGCGTCCATCCGCATTCCCATGGCCACAGCAAAAGATGGTCACGGATATTTGGAAGACCGCCGTCCCTCTGCAAATATGGATCCTTACCAAGTGTGTGCTGCTTTGATTGAAACATGTTGCAGTTAATGTATTAATCACTTGCTGAAACAAAAGCCCTCAAAGAGGGCTTTTGTTTTTTATGCAATGATAGTTGGAATTGTGCAGTAAAATTTCTATTCTTTATAACTGATGAAGAATAAAAATTATCTCTTTCTTCTGCTCATATTCATCTTATGGGGCTGCACAGAAGTCGCGCGAAATTCAAATGACGATCAAGTCATTATAAATAGCCGTGATTCATGGAAAATTATTCAGGAAGATATTTTTTCCCAAAACTGTGTTGATTGCCATTCAGCGGGGACATCATTTGCCAATCAATCTAATCTTGTTCTTACTCAAGATGTAGCATATAATCAATTGACCAATCAACCGGTTGACAATCAAGCTGCATTAGATGATGGGTTGGAACGCATAGGGACCGATGGATTAAGCAGTCTATATAAAAGCTATTTCTGGGAGAAAATAAATGCTCCCGACAAAGAACACTTTTTTAGCGATCACCATAATTATGGTTCATTAATGCCCTTGGGATTACCTCATTTAACGAACGGGCAACTGGAATTCATTCGCCAGTGGATTATTGAGGGGGCACCTGAAACTGGGAGTGTTTCTGATACAACTCTGTTAACGGATACCACACGTTTTGAGGAAATTAATTTTAGTCCATTAGCCATACCTGAAAATGGCATACAAATCCACCTTGGCCCTTTTGAAGTGCAACCCAATTACGAACGAGAATTATTAAATTATACGGATCTGGATACAAGCGGATATATTTATGTGAATCAAGTAGAAATAACCATGAGACCGGGAAGCCATCATTTTATTTTGTATACTTTTCGCAACAGCATGCCCGATCTATTAATTCCAGAAGAGGGTGTTTATCGAGATTTGAGAGACGCAAATGGGAATTTCAATATTGACAATTTAGCCGTTATGTATTACCATGATTTTTTTGCTGGAACTCAATGGCCATATATAAATAGAACATATCCGCCCGGAATGGCTATAAAGATTGATGCTGATAAAGGTTTAGATCTTAATTCTCATTATGTGAATCGTTCAGATGATGTATTGATCGGCGAAATCTATACTAATATTCATTTAGTGGATCCTACAGAAGTAGAGCACATAGCTGAAATTTTGACATTAAATCATAATGAATTTGAATTACCTCCAAATGAAATTACAACTCTTGAACGAACATTTACATTTAACCAACGCATGCATATTCTCCAGCTCTTTTCCCACGCTCACGAGCACAACCTGGAATTTGCAGTGGAGATTGCCGGAGGAGAAAGAGATGGGGAATTGGTTTATATTTCCTATGATTGGGAACACCCTCCTATTTTGGAATTGGATCCACCTCTTACATTGGAACCGGGCGAAGGCTTGCGGATGATTGCCACGTATGATAACTGGACAAATGATACCCTGACCTTTGGTTTATTGAGTGAGGACGAAATGATGATTCTCTTCGGCTATTATTATACTGATTAAATGAAATTCCATAACCATTTTATAATCACCACAACCTTCCTTTGTTTTGTTCTTCTTACTAATCTTGCTGCGGAGAATAAATACCCCATTATATTGGTCCATGGCTTTATGGGCTGGGGCAACGATGAAATGTCCGGTTACAAATACTGGGGTGGTAAAAATGATTATGAAGCCTATCTTCGCCAACAAGGTTTTGAGGTATATACAACGTCTGTGGGACCAGTTTCCTCCAACTGGGATCGCGCTGTTGAATTATTTTACCAAATAAAAGGCGGCCAAGTTGATTACGGAAAAAGCCATTCTGAAATATATGGGCTTGAACAACAACCACCGGAAAAGTATTTTGATGGACTCTATCCCCAATGGGATCAAAATCATCCTGTTCATTTCGTTGGACATAGTATGGGCGGGCAAACTGTTCGGATGCTGCAGTATTTACTTGAAAATATTATTTATGAAAATGAGGATGAATTCATTCTTGAAAAAAACATGTTAATGGCCAATGTTCATGAAGGATGGATTCGTTCAATTGCCACAATATCTACTCCCCATAATGGTACAACTCTTTCTGACATAATTACCAAGGGCATTCCGTTTTTGCAGGACGTTATTGGTTTAGCGGCAGTTGTGGGCAACGATTTTTATGATTTTGATCTCCAGCAATGGGGCTTTGAAAAACAAGAAGAAGAAACCTGGGCAGCATATTTCAGGCGCATGCGCGAACATAAAGCCTGGGGGACAAAAAATATGTGTGCTTGGGATGTGAGTATCGAAGGTGCGCGTGAATTAAACACGATTGCGCCGGCTAATTCCAGCACTTATTATTTTTCCTTTTCTACCGCCAATACCCGTCTGGATACTGCCAGTGGTTTCCATACACCCGATGAAACCATGAGTTTAATTTTGCGGGCCAATGCACGAGTGATGGGTAAGAATAAAGCCTATTGGGCTGACGGCTCCGCAACGGATTCCACATGGTTTGAAAATGATGGAATTGTGAATACAATTTCTCAATTTGGTCCCACAACCGGCTTGAACGGAGCCGATCCCATTGCAGAATATCGCTCGGAGGAATTATTAATTCCCGGTCAATGGTATCATATTAAAACAATAAATATGGATCATAAAGCGCCCCTGGGCCACGGTTTGAATGATGAAGAAGATGTCCAGGAAATGCTAAAATTATTAGAGGATCATTGTAATTTACTGTGGTCGTTACCACCGAAAGAGTAAGCAAAAAAATGCCCAAAAAACATCCTATACGTATAGATGACTTGTATAAGTTTAGAATCCCTCTGGAGCCAAGGGTTAGTTTGTCTGGTCAGCACGTCGTATTTACTGTGGAACGCATGGATAAGAAAGATAAAAAGTATTATTCGAATTTGTATTTTACAGGAACAAACGGGCGAGGTTTAAAACAATTGACATTTGGAAAACGAAACGACCATTCCCCCGCTTGGTCCTCAGATGATAAATCGATTGCCTTTATTCGTAAAAAAGAAACATCTAGTCAAATCTGGCTTTTGCCCATAGATGGCGGTGAAGCCAAGCCCCTAACAAAATTACCCCGGGGTTCAATCAGCGACATCAAATGGTCCCCGAATGGTAAAAAAATCCTATTCCTTTTTCATCCTCTTGGTAAAGAAGTAATAGTTAGCAAAGACGGAAAAATTGAAACACCCGTATATCGGCAGATTAAGGAAATATGGTATCGTTTGGATGGACAGGGATTTTTTGACAGTGAAAACACCCATGTGTGGGTAGCAAATGGAAATACGGGATCTGCTAAACAATTAGTTTTTGGAGATTATGATGATATGTTTCCCTGCTGGTCCCCGGATGGGAAGGAAATTTGCTTCGTATCCTTTCGGGAAAAGAACTGGCGCCAGCGGCTAGACGAACAGGATATTTACCGTGTACCGGTAAATGGTGGAAAATTAAAAGTAGTCAAAACACCGTCAGGACCAAAGGACGGAGGCATTTCCTTTTCACCGGATGGAAAAACCATAGCCTACATTGGCCACGATCAGCCTTATAAAGGATGGGGTGAGGTTAATTATATTTTGAATACAGTGAATATTACCGGGAAAAGACATGAAATGTTCGGGAAAAAATTGAACCGCATGGCCATGATGTTGACCTTAGGCGATATTACACCCTCATTTGTCATTACATCGCCCATTTGGAGTAAAAATGGAAAATCGGTTTATTATGGTATTGCCCATGAAGGACGGCATCATATTGTCAAAACGGATGTAAATACCGGCCGGGACAAAATCAATACACCAAAAAATACCGTAGCATGTACATGGTCAATGGATGCTCATGAAACAGTAATGGTTTATAATGGAGCCAGCTTGGAGTCACCGGATGAATTATTCACATTAAAATTGAATACCAGTGAAACAAAACAAATAACACGATTAAATGGGCGGTATATCAATAGTCGAACTTATTCGGTTGCTGAGGAAGTAGAATTCTATAACGGTAAACAAAAATTAATGGGTTGGCTGGTAAAACCTCCGAATTTCAATCCGAAGAAAAAATATCCATTTATATTGAACATTCACGGCGGACCACGCTGTCAATACGGTCGAACATTTTATCACGAAATGTATGTATTAGCCCAGGCAGGATATATTGTCATGTATACCAATCCTCGAGGCAGCCAGGGATATGGCGAAAAATTTGCCAAGGCGATTGCAGGTAAATGGGCAGAACCGGCCATGAAAGATTTAATGGCAGCTGTGGATCATGCACTATCTCTTGGTTTCGTAGATAAAAATAAAATGGGTGTTACAGGTGGAAGTTACGGCGGTTATATGACCAATTGGATTATAACGCACACGAGCCGGTTTAAAGCAGCCGTGACCCAGAGATGTGTGTCGGATTTATCCAGTATGTTTGGTAATTCTGATATTGCCTGGGACTTGTCTTGGGAATTTGGCGGAGCTCCCTGGGAAAACAGGCAAGCTTACTTAAAATGGTCACCCATGACGTATATAGATAAATGTACCACTCCCCTGCTTATTATTCACAGTGAGTTTGACCTTCGTTGTAATATTGAGCAAGGAGATCAAATGTTTACGGCTCTCAAATATTTAGAACAAGATGTGGAATATATTCGTTTTCCTGAAGAACCCCATGGCTTATCCCGCCATGGCCGCCCCGACCGCAGGGAAGCACGGTTAAAATTCATTGTAGACTGGTTTGATAAATATCTAACTTGACTACTTCACCCGCTTTTTAATTTTGTGAAAAGGACATATTAATGTTTGAAAAAATATCGACGATAAAACGTAAATATGTAAAACGTAATGTCTTCCAATTACGTATTTACGTTTTACATAATTACGTAACACTATGATTCCTTTATCCACAATTATTACGGCACTTAGTATTGTAAGTACACTTGCTCATGAATTATCCAGACTAAAATACAACCTTGATTAATATAAACGATTTTAAAAAAGTTGAATTAAGAGTGGGCACTATTGTGTCTATAGACGAATTTCCAGAAGCAGAAAAACCTGCATATAAACTTACAATTGATTTTGGAGGGTTTGGTAATAAACAATCCAGCGCCCAAGTCACGGATCATTATTCACCGAAGGAATTATTGAATCGGCAAGTTGTTGCGGTGGTGAACTTCCCACCGAAAAAAATTGCATCATATACATCTGAAGTGCTTGTTCTCGGCGCTGAGGGGCAAGAGAAAGGGATTATTTTGCTTGAATTGGATACACCTATCCAAAATGGAGCAAAAATAAGCTAAGATTGCTTCTTCACCCAATATATTTGTAATATACAAGTATGGAATTCGGTGAAGTTCTAAAGCAGTTCCTCCTAGACCTACAACGATTATTCAGATTGAATATTGTTGATGGTGAAATTACCCTCCCGCAGATATTGCTTGTTTCAAGCGTCCCCTTTGACGGAATTGATATGACCTCTCTGGCACAGCAGCTGGGAGTGGACAACAGTACTCTCACTCGATTAGTGGATATTCTTGTACGTCGGAATTGGATAGAAAAATCAAAAGGCCGACATGATAAACGAATTACAATACTAAAATTGACACCAAAGGGACAGGAGGTTCAGGTGAAAGTTGAAGAACGGATAGATTTATTAGGCGATACTGTTTATGAGTCCATTCCAATGGAAGATAGAGATGAAGTGAAAGAAATTTTATCTACATTTCATTGGACATTATCAAAAATACTGTTAAAACAAGAATAAGTTGTATAATACAAATATAATTTCAAAACAGCTTCTGGATTGGTATAGTATGTATCAAAGGGATCTCCCATGGAGAAACACACAAGATCCATATAAAATTTGGCTATCAGAAATAATGCTCCAGCAGACACAGGTTGATACTGTAATTCCTTATTATTCAAAATGGCTTAAAAAATATCCCTGTTTAACAGATGTTGCCAAAGCAAATGAAGAGGATTTATTAAAAATGTGGGAAGGTTTGGGTTATTATAATCGCTGTAGGAATTTTAAGAAAGCAGGTGAAATTGTTTTGACAGATTATGCCGGAGAAATTCCCACTGATTATGATGGTTTTATTCAAATACCCGGTGTGGGTGAATATATTGCATCGGCTGTTTTGTCTATGTCTCATGATAAACCTCATCCTGCATTGGATGGAAATATAATGCGTGTTATGTCTAGGTTTCTGAAGAAGAAAACTGTATCACGCTATAACAAAAAAGTAATTCATAATCATATTTTTAACTGGATGGAGTTTGGTTCCCCCGGCGATATAAATCAGGCGCTCATGGATATTGGCAGCCAAATTTGTAAACCGAATCAAGCTCATTGTTATAAATGTCCCTTAGAAAAGTCATGTCTGGCAGCTCAAACAAAATCACCTGAATCTTATCCGGCTACAAAATTCCACAAACCTATTCCTAACTATGATGTAGTTACAGGTGTCATCTGGGAGCATGATAAATTTTTAATATTAAAACGTGATGAAAAAAATCATTTGGGTGGATTGTGGGAATTCCCCGGTGGAAAAATACAAAATGGAGAAAACCATCGCAAAGCCCTTGCAAGAGAGATAAAGGAAGAATGTGGAATTGATGTGAATGTGCAGTCAAAGATTGGCAGCATAAAACATGTTTACAGCCATTTTTCCATACATATGACATCCTTTCATTGTGTTTTCAAAAAAAATACAATTTTAAAAACAACTCAACCAAATAGATGGATAAAACCTGACCAAATCAAGGATTTACCTTTCCCAAAAGCCAATCATAAATTGTTTGCAATCCTGAATAAACAAGGCTGGCATGTTTAGAACGATTATATCCATTATTCTTTGGCCAGTTGCTTTACTGGTATTTTTATTATTTGTTGCCATTTTTTTATTGTTGAGATTATTTATTAAACCTATTCCACTTTTCCCCTACGTGCGATTTGCCTGCAGAATGATGATGCTGGCTGCCGGGCAATGGTTGCGGATTGAGGGTAATCTCCCGGATAAAAAAGGCCAGCCCTATCTTTATTTATTCAATCATGAATCTATGTTCGATCCTTTTATGTTTGCCGGTTCAGTAAAACATTATATTACCGGCGTTGGAGCTAATTATCAATTTTCATACCCGGTTTGGGGGTTTTTGATAAAACGGTATGGCGCTATTCCCATTAAAAGAAAAAAATTGGATGAAGCTATCCACAGTTTGGATATTGCAGAAGAATCGATTCGCAATGGAATATCATTTATCATATCGCCGGAAGGAACGCGCACTGTTTCAGGACAAATGGGACCATTTAAAAAAGGACCTTTTCATGTGGCGTTAAAAACCGGTGTTACCATTGTTCCGGTAGCATTGATGGGTGCATATGAAGCAAAGAAAAAAACCGATTGGAAACTTAATCCGGGAATCTTAACAATAAGATTCGGTGATCCAATATCCGGAGAACAATATAAAAATATGGATTTAGACTCTTTAAGGAATGTAATACGAAGTAAAATTACAGATTTGATAAATCAGTCAAAATTAAGGAAATAGTTAATGAAAAATAAACAAACATTAAACTGGGTTGTTACGGGAGCTAAGGGTAACGTAGGAAAGGCGCTTGTAGATTCATTGGTGGAAAGGAAAAACAGAGTCTTTGGAATTGATTATGGACAAAACCAAAAAATAGAAAAAGTCAATGACTTTTATGTATATCTTGAAGCAGACTTAACAAATATGGACGATGTGCGGCGTATATTTAATGATATTCAAAGCAAGTCCGGTATAATATCTGTCTGGATAAATATTGTCGGTGGTTTTGCTATGGGAGCCTCCATCGAAGAAACAACAACTGCAGACTGGTCAAAAATGATGTCCCTGAATTTTCAAAGTGCGTTAAATTGCAGCAGAGCTGTATTACCGCACATGAAAAAAAATGGCTATGGCAGGATCATGAATTTTGGATCCATTGCTGCAGATCAGGGCATGGCTATGGCAGGACCATATTCAGTAAGCAAAGCGGCAGTACTATCACTAACGAAAACAACAGCACTTGAAGGAAAAAAACATGGCATTACCTGCAACGCAATTGTACCTACGATTATAGATACACCACAGAACAGGACTGCCATGCCGGGTGTAGATTTTATTACATGGACTACTCCAGTTGCTATAGCAGATAAAATTATCACTGTTGTAAACAGCGAGAGCAATGGAGAAATGATTCATGTTTAAATATATTCATGCACCAAGGGTGTATTTCTCAAAACATTTAAACATCAAAAGAGGAGAAAATAATGAGTTCAAATATTTTACTTAAATCAATAAAAGAATATCGTAAAAAAACAAATGAAAATCCCCGAGTAAAACTGGCAAGAAATTCGTCTATTAAAACAAATTTTGTCGATATTGCCATGGATTGGGAAGCATTCCGCAAAATTGACCATACATTTTCTGATATGGTCAGCGGACAGATGAAAGTCACCAATCAGAAATCAAGTGGACGTTGTTGGGGGTTTGCCGGATTAAATCTATTTCGGATTTACCTTGGTCGTAAATATAAAGTAAAGCAATTCGAATTCAGCCAGAATTATTTCATCTTTTGGGACAAAATGGAAAAATCCAATTACTTCCTGGAAAATATAATCAAAACGGCTGACGAACCTCGTGACGGTAGATTGGTCATGCATTTGCTTACTGATCCAGTTCAGGATGGCGGTCAATGGCATATGTTTGTAAACATCATTGAAAAATATGGCGTTGTGCCCCAATCGGAAATGCCGGAAAGTTTTCAATCCAGCAATACAGCCCGGGTGAATAGGATGGTGACCAGAAAACTCCGGGAATTTGCTATTACCCTACGGGCAGCCCATCAAAAAGGAGCCAATCTGACTTCAATCAGAGTTATGAAAACAGATATGCTGGAATCCATTTACAAAATTCTCACCATTAGTTTTGGTTCTCCGCCAGAAAAATTTGATTGGCAAATACGTGATAAAGACGACAAATTTCTTCGATTTGAAAATATGACACCCAAGAAGTTTTTTAACGAACATGTTGGATTAAATCTCAAAGATTATATTTGTCTTATTCAATGCCCTATGTCAGATAAAACCTACAATGAAGTTTATACGGTCGACTATCTTGGCAATGTTATCGAAGGTCAACCTATCCGTTATCTGAATCTGCCATCAAAACGATTAAAAGAAGTGGCCATTGCATCTATCAAAGACGATCACCCTGTGTGGTTTGGCTGTGATGTGGGAAAACAATTCCATCGCGATATTGGAATAATGGACATGGACCTGTATGATTTTGAATTGTTTTATGATACTCCATTTCCCATTAATAAAGCACAGCGATTAGAATACGGAGATAGTTTAATGACACACGCCATGTTGTTTACGGGAGTTGATATTAATGCCAAAGGCAAACCTAGAAAATGGCGCGTGGAAAACAGTTGGAGTGATAAATATGGTGACAAAGGGTACGATATAATGACGGACAAATGGTTTGATGAATATAATTATGAAGTTGTCGTTCATAAGGATTATATCACCAAAGACGAGTTTGTGATCTATCAAAAAGATCCTGTTGTTCTTCCGCCTTGGGATCCAATGGGTGCGTTGGCAAAATGATCCATGAAAGTGAATACTTAGCGAAAGTTTAAAACTTGCGCACAGTTCAATGTATGAAAGACCTCTACTTATTAAACCCTGAAATTACTTTTTTGAATCACGGTTCCTTTGGCGCATGTCCAAAACCGGTTTTTGAAACATATCAAAACTGGCAATTGGAACTTGAGCAACAGCCTGTTGAATTCATGGCTAGGAAAGTGTACGAACATTTGGAAAAAGCTCGCCATGCGTTGGGTGATTATGTGGGTTGCAGTGGTGACGACCTTATTTTTGTAACAAATCCAACCACCGCTGTGAATGCTGTAATTCGAAGCTTGGACCTTGGTCCAACCGACGAAGTACTCATGACAGACATGGAATATGGATCGCTGGTACGTGCATGGGAATATTATGGAAATGAAAATGGGTATTCAATCGTAAAACGATCTACACCTATTCCACTTACAACGCATAAAGATTATGTAGAGCATTTTTGGTCTGGGGTGAATGATAAAACGAAGGCAATTTTCATTAGCCAAATCACCAGTTCAACAGGCGTTATTTTACCTGTGGAGGAGATTTGCCGCCGTGCAAAAGCAGCAGGAATCATGACAATTATAGATGGAGCTCATGTGCCAGCTCACATTCCATTAAACATTTCTGAAATGGTTCCTGATATTTATGTTGGCGCCTGTCATAAATGGTTATCCGCACCAAAAGGGTCATCCTTTTTATATGTAAAAACATCACTTCAAGAAAAAATAAAACCACTCATAATTAGTTGGGGTTCGGTCATTGATCCTGCGCCAACAGCTTTCATTTATGAAAATCAATACCAAGGAACGTGGGACCCAAGTGCCTTTTTAACAGTGCCGGCTGCTATCCAATTCCAAGAAGATCATGATTGGGCTGCCGTCCGTGCTCGTTGTAGAAAATTGAACCGAGACACACGAAATCGAATCTATGAGATTATTGATACAGAACCCATTTGCCCGAACAATTCCGAATGGCTGGGACAAATGGCAAGCGTTATTATTCATATTGAAAATGGACTTAATTTTAAATGGTGGCTTATGGATGAATATAAATTGGAAATGCCCGTTTTCCCATGGGGAGATAAAATTTTATTTCGCACATCCTTTAATGCCTATAATGATGAAAAAGATGCAGATCGATTGATTGAAGTATTAGGGGAATTATTTAAAGTTTAAAGTACTAATTCTACGTTGCATTATAATATTCATCAAAAATGCTTTTTATTTTTTCTTATAAACATCACCCCTATGTCCAACTCGGAGCACCCATACATCATCGTCTAATACTGAAAAAATGACTCGATAGGGTCCAATCCTGAATTTTCGCAAACCGGCAAATCGCCCTCGTAAAAGAGGGAACTGTTGTGGTTTTTCCGAAAGAGTTTCTTCAATTTTATCAATGATTCGTTTTCTGATGGGTAAATCTAATTTTTTGAAATCCTTGGCTGCTGATTTTTTATAGAGAATATTATAAGCCAATTTCTGCTCTAAACTCTTCGCTTGTAATTAATTCATCATCTTTATCTTTTAGTCGATCCAGCGCAATCTGTAGATCAGCAAATTCTTCCAAATATTTTTCCACTGCTTTTGTAATATGGAATGATTTAGACCGTTCTGTCTCTAAAGAAATATCATCGAGTTCGTCAGAGATACTGTCCGGTAACCGTACGGATATAGTTTTACTCATTTCAAAACCTCTTTTGTGTGTAATACAGTGTAATACATATAATACATAAATTGCAATATAGTTTTCATTCCTCCATGAAATAGAATTCTATTCCGCACATCCTTCAATATCTATAATGATGAAAAAGATGCCAACAGGCTTATAAACGTATTGACTGAATTATTTTAATACACCCACTTTTTTCAAAGCAGAATGCCATTGATCTAATTTTGATTCTCTTATAGTTTCATCCATTTTGGGTGTAAATATTTGGTCGCAGTCTACGTGTTCATCAACCATTGGTTCGCCGGCTGCTTTTTTTAATAAGCTGAACACCCCAAACGCTGTTCTGTCTTTCATGGAAGAATGGCCAATAGAGTTTCCTGTTATATCGGATATGAACTGAAGCAAGGGTTTCCTGGCTCCACCTCCACTTGCAGGGATTATTTTATCTGTAAGATCCGTATTCATGGTGTTTAAAATGTCATGGACCAAAAAACCGATTGATTCCATCCCGGCTCTTACAATTTCATCCTCCGTTGAATTTTTAAGGTTTTGATAAATGGATTCAAAACCACTCTTCCAGTATGGTGCTGCTAGTCCTGAAAAACCGGGAACCAAGATTCCATTTGTTTCAGTTTGGCTGCATCTTTTACCCCATTCCATGTCTTTGTGGGGAATATTTAATTCATCTTCCAGCCAGTAAAAAAGAGAATTACACGCATTGATTGATCCTTCAGTCACATAATGGGTTTCATGTTCATTGGAAAAAAGTACATTATTAAGCAGTCCATCTATATGCCTTGGAGAATTACCTGAATGGAATAAAACAGATCCAGACGTTCCAAAATTCATAGCCAGAAAATTCTCTGCCAATCCCCCCTGCCCAATCAACGCACTTTGCTGATCACCTATGATACAATTCAGCGGCAGGCCCCAAGGTTGGATGCGTCCAAAATTTCCCACAGATGGCACAAGGGTTGGCAAACAAGTTTGATTAACGTCGAAAAATGAACATAGCTCATCATCCCACTTTAATGCAGAAATATCCATCAGTTGGGAGCGTCCGGCGATTGTATGATCAACGACAGGATGCCCTGTTAACCGATGTACAAGGAAAGCGCTTAATGGTCCAAACCATAGGTCTCCATTATCTACTTTTGATTTGAGATTTGCATCGTCGCGGGTCAGATGCTGGTATTTAGCTCCACCAAAATGAGCACTTAAAGGAACGCCGCTTTTTTCATGTATCAGCTGTTTATATTCAGATAATTCATCCACAATTTGATAGGCTCGACTATCTTGCCAGCTCAATGCAGGTGATTGGGGATCACATGTTTTCTTATCCCAGAACAAAAATGTGGAACGCTGCAACGCAATCCCAACATTAATGATTTTACCTGATTTTTGGTCAGCAACATCAACACATTGCTGAATCAGTTCAAAACATGAATCAACTATTGCATTGGCATCGCACTCAACATGATTAAGTGCCGGTCGAGATAATGGGTGTTTTATACGGTTGCTGAAAACAACATTATGATTTTCATTGAATAAAAAACATTTTGTTGAGGATGTTCCTTGATCTATGACAAGGAAAAAAGGTGAACCGGATGAGTCCGGCACGGTTATTCTGCTACAGTATATTCGTAAAGAGTTTCGAATTCATCCGTTGGCAGCATTCGAATGGCATCCCACGTGAGCTTGGTACACACCCGGGCACAAATCTGGCAACCGATGCATTCATCGAAACGAATCTGAACGGGTGGAATAGGAATACCATACTTTTCATCAGGAACTGTTTCAATGCAGTCTACAGGACAAAAAGGAACGCAGACTTGACACCCCGTACAATTGTCTTCGTCCACAACAGCGATCAATTTTGGTTTCTTTTTCTTTTTATTGATCTTTTCCGCCGGTTCGGGAACAGACTTATAATGATCGTATTTATATGTATCTGCCATTTTGATTACTTTAAGTTAATCAAGAAATTATGCTGGCTTTTAGCAAAACCAAAAGTTAATTCAGTCGCCGAATCTGTTTGGATAAAAGGCCCACCAATCCGCTTATGACAGCTCCAATTCCAAAAATAAGAAAAACATAGCGGACAGACATAACTGCCGCCAGAATCCCCACCAATGCTGATGACATAGCTGTCATACCTACAACTGCCAAATGTACCATGGAAAATAGACGTCCATGATATTCATTTGGCGTATTTTTCTGGATAATGGACGTTCTGGAAATAGTAATAACAGGTATACCCATCCCATGAACAATTATCATAACAATCGCTGCAGGGACTGAAGGAATCCAGTAAAAAAAGGAATACGTTATTCCGTCCCAAATCAATGCAAACAGTAATAATATACCATTGCTCAATCGATGACTGCTTTTATACATGAACCAAGAGCCGATGAGCATACCACCAGCCATGCCCGCTTCCACAAAGGCAAAATCGGACGCCGTACCGCCCAAAGTGGTTTTTACAAATATTGGCATACCGACGATGGCAGGACCCATAATGAAGATATTATTTAAAATAGTCAGAATAATTAAATAGCCAATACTACGGTGTTTAATGATGTAGCGTAATCCGGATTTGAGTTGTTTGAATGTAGCATGTGTTTCCTGGGGTGGACGGTTTTTAGGTTTAATAACAAATATAAGCAGTATACTGGCTGCTAAAAATGATAATGCATCAAAAACAAATAATCTATTCAAAGATATGATTCCCAATAGTATACCTGCTATAGCCGGGCCGATTAAATAAGCCAATTGTGAACTGGTGGCTATAACAGAATTCACTTTAGACAATTGATCTTTGGCAACGACTTCCGGGACAAATGCATTCAGCGCCGGGGGGAACATAGTGCCAAAACTGCTACGTATGAACGCCAGAATACCAATGAGCATGGCATCGGCTACGCCGTAAAAAAGTGTAAGGGGAATTATCATCACCGTCAATGATTGACTGATATTTGCAACATGCATGATCGTCAGGCGATTGTATTTATCGGCGAAAACTCCACCAAGCAAACCAAAAAGCATAGCGGGTAAATAAGCGCTCATTGCCACCAGTCCTGTGATGACAGGTGAGCCGGTCAAATCCAGGATTAACCAGATCAAGGCCAATTGATAGACAGCATCACCCATAGAAGAAATAAGCTGGGCCAGCCAGAGGACAGTTACATTTCGATTCCACATAGTAATAATTAGTAGGAAAGTTAATGTCAAAATCCTTTTCACTTTTTATAAAACCCTCCTAAATTTTCGATCTAATTTTACAGTTTATACAACCAACTCATTTAGGAGATAAAAATGACATACATAATTGCAGAACCCTGTGTAAGTACATGTGACACTGCGTGTGTAGAAGTATGCCCGGTGGATTGTATCCACGGACCCGAGGATAAAACCGGTGCCGGAGCTGAAGCAAAAGCAGAAGGATTTGATCCTGAAGGCAAGCAGCTTTACATCGATCCGGAAGAGTGCATTGATTGCGGAGCCTGTGAACCGGAATGCCCGGTTGAAGCAATCTTTGAAGAAAGTGAAGTTCCTGAAGAGTGGAACAAATACATCAGAATCAATTACGAGTGGTTCGGTCAGGAATACACAGGCTGATTCAGCAATCCAATCAATCTTAACTCAAAGAACGGCTGTGTAAAACAGCCGTTCTTTTTCTTTTTAATCCCATGAATAAACAAGACGTATTAGATCTACTAAAAAAAATAAACTATCCGGGGTTCAGCCGGGATATTGTTTCCTTTGGCATGGTTGAGAATATTACTGTTGATGGCAATAGCGTGTCTGTTGTATTAAAAATAACCACAGATAAAGATGATAAAAAACAAGCTGTTCTAGAAGCTGTTAACAATGTTTTACAATCAACAAATACGTTTGAACAAATCGATGTAACACTCTCTGAACAAGGCCACACACCACCTCCCACACAACAACAACAAGCACCAGCCGAGCCATCGCCCTTAGAAGGAATTGAACATATAGTTGCCGTCGCCAGTGGAAAAGGCGGTGTGGGTAAATCAACAGTGGCGGCAAATATTGCTGTCGCACTTACACAACAAGGCCACAAAGTCGGTTTACTGGATTTAGATATTTATGGACCGTCATTACCCATAATCCTTGGATTCAATGAAAATCCGGAATTAACTCAAGATAAAAAATTAGTTCCCCTAAACCGATATGGAATGAAAGTCATGAGTTTTGGATTTATCAGCGGAAACGATACGCCTGCCATATGGAGAGGTCCTATGATTAGCCGGATGACTGAACAGTTTTTTCAGGATGTTATCTGGGGGGAATTAGATTATCTGATTTTGGATCTTCCGCCCGGAACCGGAGATGTTCAACTTACGTTGAGCCAAAAACTGCGTATGAGCGGTGCGGTGATTGTTACGACTCCCCAAGACATTGCTCTGTCTGACGTACGCAAAGGCGCTGACATGTTTCGAAAAGTTCAAACACCAGTTTTGGGTGTAATAGAAAATATGTCCGGTTTAATTATTGAAGGACAATTATCAGGTGGGAAAGATGTAAAAATTGATATTAGTGGTATAGAAAATGTTACTGTAGACAAAGATGGACATTTTAAATTTCAGGTGGACGTTTTCAAAAAAGGAGGTGGTGCTACAGAAAGTGAACGATTAGGCGTCCCATTATTAGGCGAAATTCCCATTGATAAAGAAATAATGGATTCCACAGATAATGGTAAACCCCTTGTTTTAAGCCATCCGGATTCTCCAGTATCACACGTGTATGTTAAAATAGCTGATCGCATTCATACTGCGTTGAATTCATAGCACCAAAGGGTACAATGACAACCCATCTTGCTGACATTCTAATTTATACCCTTTTGGGTTTTGCTGTTTTATACCCCTTCTTTTTATGGTTCACTCCCCGTCAAAAAATTGATTCCGGTTTTTACAATTTTAACTTGGGTCTGTCAGGAATGCTTGGAGGCATGGCATTGGTTTTATCTTGGGCAACCGGGATGGATCAGATACATATATTTGGTATAGCCGGTTGGTTGGGATTGCATTTACTCGTGACATACCTGTACTGGAATAATGAAAAAATTTCCTTATTCGTCATATCATTTATATCCTTTTTAGGCTGTTTTGTCTTTGTTGTTTTTGCAAAATCATTATTTCCGGAGAGTCATTTCTACTTAGTGATTTTTACTGGGTTAATTAGTCAAGCCATACTGGCGGGAGTGATGTTTGCCATGATTCTTGGGCATTGGTATTTGAATGTTATTCAGCTGCCCATTTTCCTTTTGAGAAAAACATCTAATGCATTGGCCATCCTTTTGGGCATCCGTTTGATTTGGAATTTATTTCATTTACAATCATTTTCAGTTATGGATCAATATGGAAGAGCGCTTTCTGTCTTTCAATACATAGCAACATTAGAAGGTTTTTTCTTGGGTGTAGCTCTGTTTTTTGGACTCTTGGTTCCTTTAGTATTGCACTTTTTTATTTGGCGCACATTGAAACTCCACGCGACTCAAAGTGCCACAGGATTATTATACATTAGTGTTTTGGCCATTATGGTTGGCGATTTATGTTATAAATATGTTCTATTCCAAAATGGATTATTATTGTGAGTGAGTTGGATTTTTCAACATGTCCAGAGTGTGAATGTAAACATCTTTATCGTCAAAAGGATTTTAACAAAGCCATTGGTTGCCTGATGATATTAGCAGGAGCCATATTGGTCCCATTTACATATGGCTTAAGCCTTGCTGTCGTTGCAGCAATTGATTGGTTTTTATACAAAAAAGTACCTGATGAAGTTGTGTGCTATAAGTGCAGGAAGGAATTCAAGAATATTGATATACCTGAACACATTAAACCATTTGATCATCATATTGCTGAATTGTATGAGGAACTGGATTGAATACCATGCGTTATACTCGAGACACTGTTTGTTTATAGACAGTGTAAAGGGTAATTTCGCCCGCAAATTTTATAAATAATTAAATTGTTTATGTCAGTTGATTTATTAAAAAATAACATTATCAAAAACGGTAACATCCCTAGTCATATAGCTATTATTATGGATGGAAACGGGCGATGGGCCAAAGAGAAAGGACTCCCCCGCTTTGCCGGGCACGGTGAAGGGATTAACTCCGTACGGGAAATAACCAGAATTTGCGGTGAAATAGACGTGAAACATTTGACCCTGTATACTTTTTCTTCTGAAAATTGGTCAAGGCCCAAAACTGAAGTATCTGCTTTGATGAAATTGCTGCTGAAAACAATCAAAAAGGAAGTAGCTGAACTGGATAAGAATAATGTACAATTAACAACCATCGGCGAATTAGACGATTTACCCACAGGTGCGCGTCAAGGAATTCTGGATGGAATTGAAAAAACCAAAAACAATACCGGGTTAAACCTTATTCTTGCCTTGAGTTATGGCGGGAGGCAGGAAATTCTAAAAACGGTCAAAGATCTCTGTGCAGATCTGGGAAGCGGGAAAGTAAAATCGGCTGATATTAATACTTTACTGTTTAAAGATTATTTGTATACAGCTGCTACACCGGATCCGGAATTACTCATTCGTACAGGCGGTGAAAACAGAATCAGTAATTTTCTTCTGTGGCAAATTGCGTATACAGAGTTATATGTGACGGATCTTTATTGGCCTGCATTTCGTGAAGAAGAATTGCTGTTGGCAATCCAAAATTATCAGGAACGCGAAAGGCGTTTTGGAAAAGTGAGTGAACAACTAGAATCATGTTAAATAAATTTTTATATCTCATACTTACACTATTATTTGCATCAAATTGTCTTTTTGCTCAGCAGGAAGAAATCAAGCTAAAGGAAGTGAATATTGAAGGAAATAATTTAACGTCAGAATCAATGATCCGATATACAGCCGGATTGCAAGAAGGGGAAAATATTGCGCCCGGTGATTTCTCCAGAGCCGTAAAAAGGCTATGGCAGCTTGGTCTGTTTAATGATATTCAAATCAGAATGGATGAAGAATCGGAAGAGGGGTTGTCTCTTACTATTGTTGTAAAGGAAAATTATATTATAGGGGAAATCCGTTATAAAGGGAATAAGAAAATAAAGGATAAAAAATTTGATGAAGAATTAGGCCTGCGCAGCGGAATGCGGATTCAGCCAAATCTCATTAATGAAACCATTAAAAAAATGAAAGATCTTTATGCTGATGATGGTTATTTACTCGTCAATATCGAAGGTGATTTGGCAGAGCCCAAAGATATGTCTGAAACGGACGATACCAAGAAAAAACAAATCCGCCATTTAGTTTTTACCATTAATGAAAATAAAAAAGTAAAGTTGCGTCATATCAAATTTGAAGGAAATGAAAAATTTTCATCCTTCCGACTTCGACGTGAACTCAAAGAAACAAAAATGCAGCGGTGGTATTTATTTTGGCGCTCCCACTTTGATGAAAAGAAATTTGAAGAGGATAAACTAAACCTTGTCAATTTTTATCATAATGAAGGCTATAGAGATGCAGAAATTGTATCTGATTCTGTCTATTATGATGAAAATAAAAAAGCAATGACGATATTATTGAGAATCAATGAAGGGCCTCAATACCGTTACAGACAGTTTACATGGGAAGGGCATTCGCTTTATACAGAGGAAGAGTTAAGCCGAGCATTAGATCTGGAACTTGGAGAAAAGTATAACGAAGAAGAATTTAATATTGCTGTATACGAACGCATGCATGGGCTGTATATGGACCGTGGTTATATTTACAGTAATATCATTCCCAAATTCACGCCGGTTGGTAAAGATTCATTGGACATACATTTTGAAATTACAGAAAATCATAAAGTGTCTATTCGCAATATTTATGTACTGGGCAACGATAAGACAAGGGAAAATGTAATTCGGCGGGAACTCCATGTTTTTCCCGGAGATGTGTTTAATCGTCAGCTTTTGCAGCGGAGTGCCCGTGAATTATTCATCTTAAATTATTTTAGCAATGTCGTTCCCGATGTTGTGCCGGTCGATGAAGACGAAATTGATTTGGAAATAACGGTGGAAGAAAAATCATCTGACCGAGCCAATGCCAATGTGGGCTATAGTGGTGTGTATGGGCTCATGGGCGGTGGTGGAGTGGAGTTCAATAATTTTCGCGGTTTAGGCCAGCAGCTCACCATGAGTTACAATGTTGGTTCACAACAAACGGTTAATTATTATTCCCAAAATCAGGGAGCGAAATATGAATCATTTAGCGTGCGTTTCATGGATCCTATGATTTTTGATACGCCAAACAGAGTTGGATTTTCATTTTTTAATTCTTTTCGGGGAAGATCATCCAGTTTTGGAATACCTTTGGATATTCAAGTTGTGGGCGGATCAGTTCAATGGGGTAGACGTTTTAAATGGCCGGACGATTATTTCCGAGGATACTGGGTACTCAATACCACGTCTAAAACATATGATGGCGCACAGAGCGATATTGATACATATGCCGGTGGACTTGACAAAACATTGGGCCTTGGCATAACACAAGTTTTAAGCCGCGATAGTCGTGATCGTCAGGAATTCACCAGCAGGGGATCACGGTTTACTTGGGAGTCAACCATCTCTGGCGGTCCTTTCGGCGGTAATGAAGATTTTCTTAAACACGTATTGAATTTGGAATGGTATACACCTACATTCTGGAAAATTGTACTGATGAGTTCATTGAAAATGGGTGTAATTGATGCCTTGCCATCTAAGGAAGAACGATCTATCATTCCTTTTGATGAAAAATTTATAATGGGCGGAAATGGTATTCCATATGGTAATATGCTTCGGGGCTATACTGAAAATTCCATAGGTCCAAAATCGTCCTCCGGGAATACAGTCCCCGGAAATGCCATGATGAGATTTGTTTCGGAATTAAGGGTTCCGTTTTCAGAAAATCCCGTAATTTACGGGCTCATGTTTGCAGAAGCAGGAAATGTTTGGAATACAGAATCCATGACAGAACCATTTAGTATTCCAAGATCCGGGCCCTTGAGCTTAAAGCGATCAGCCGGATTTGGAATTCGATTCTTTATGCCCATGATCGGTATGCTCGGCTTTGACATGGGCTATGGTTTTGATGATAATAATGGGGATGGGAATCCAGACGGCTGGAACTACACCATCATTTTTGGTCAATCTTTTTAATCAATTCAACCAAGGAGGACTTGTGCCTAAACACATAGTAACACTAATGATAACTGCAGTGATGTTGACTTCAGCATTGCTTGGTGAAATAAAAATCGGTTTTGTTCAATCGGATCGTATTCGTGCAGAATATGAAGAATTTCGTGATGCAGAATCACAATTGCAGATGGAATTCCGGAAAGTGCAAATGGAATATCAAATACAATTAATGGAATTGGACAGCCTCAAAAATGCATATGAAACACAGCGGCTAATGAGTTCACCGGAATGGCGTCGTGAAAAAGAACAGGAAATCGCAACCAAAGAACGTAACCTGCAAGTTTTTCAAGCAGAAAAAGTGGGGCCGGAAGGACTTCTTTATCAAAAACAGGCTCAGATGGAATTTGAAATTCTATCCAAGGTAAAACGAGCTGTGGATAAAGTGGCTGCCGAAAAAGAATATGACTACATTATTGACGGTTCTGTATCACTGCTTTTCGGCAACCCTGCGTTTGATGTAACTGACGATATTCTTTATGAACTTCGGAAGTATAATATTTCCGAAGAAGATAAATAACTAAACCTTTGGCATCATTGCAGGAATTGGCCACCCTGTCTGGTGGTCAAGTTATTGGAAATCCAAAACTTGAAATTTCAGGTGTCTCTGAAATCCAGAATGGTACATCCGGAACAATCACGTTTATAGGTAATCCCAAGTATAAAAAATACGCTGCTGATACACTTGCGTCGGCGATTATTACAGCAGATGAAACTGACTTAAGCGATACAAATGGCATTTTAGTTAAGAATCCACAATTGGCTTTTGCGAAAATCCTGAACCATTTTTATACACCACCTAAACCAAACAAAGGAATTCATCAAACAGCTGTCCTTTCCGATTCAGCAACAATCGGTAAGGATGTTAGTATTGGTCCTTTTTCATTAATTGAAGAAAGGGCTTCAATCGGAGACCATTCTATTATTGGTGCCAATACTATTATTGGAAAAGGTGCTTCCATCGGTAAAAAATGCCATTTGCATAATAATATCACTATTTATCATAACTGTACAATCGGTGATAACAATACTATTTTCAGCGGTTCCGTTATTGGCAGCGATGGTTTTGGATTTGTTGAAGAGGATGGAATCCATATAAAAATTCCTCAAACCGGGGCGGTGATTACCGGGGACAATGTTGATATCGGCGCCAATTGTACTATTGATCGTGGGACCATAGGCGATACGATTATCGGCGCCGGAACCAAGTTTGATAATTTAGTGCATATTGCTCACAATGTGAAAACCGGTAGAGGATGTCTCTTCACTGCCGGCGTTTCGATTGCAGGGAGCGTTGAATTGGGAGATTTTTGTATATTTGCAGGGAATTCTGGCTCTGTTCCGCATGTGAAGATAGGAGATGGCGCTGTTTTTGCAATAAAGAGCGTTGCAACTAAATCACTTCCGGGCGGGAAAACCTACGCAGGAGTACCTGCTAGGGAGATTAAAGAGCAGAATAAAAAAGATGCAGTGATGTCAGAAATAGCATCCATAAAGAAAAGATTACAAAAATTAGAAAATGCTGAAAACGCATCATAGACAACAACGGACCATAAAAAAAGCATCTTCATGTACAGGCGTTGGATTACATACGGGTGTAGAAAGTAAGATTACATTTAAGCCCGCCCCGGAAAACTACGGAATACGATTTAAGCGGACGGATATTAAAGGAAGTCCAGCAATTAAAGCTGATATCGATCACGTCGTTGATATATCTCGTGGGACTACAATTGAGCAAAATAGTGTTCGTATCCATACAGTTGAACATGCATTAGCAGCCGTATCCGGATTACGAATAGATAATATACTTATCGAGTTAACGAGTAAAGAAACACCTGTGATGGATGGAAGCGCCAAAGATTTTGTAGAAGCATTAAAATCATCAGGGCAAATAACCCAAGATGCAGATCGCAGAGTATTGCCAATCAGGAATGCAGTAACGTACTCCGACACAGTTAAAGAAATTGATATACATGTTATTCCATCAAATCGTTTTCGCGTTACGTTCATGGTTGAATACCCATTGCCGCAATTGGGAACACAATATGAAGCAATTTATAATATGGAAGAAGATTTCGCAAAAGAACTCGCCCCTGCCAGAACATTTTGTTTTATGAGTGAAGTTGAAATGTTAAAGGAACAAGGACTGATCAAAGGCGGCACATTAGAAAATGCTGTGGTGATTATTGATAAGGAAATAGTCCCAGAAGAAATTGATCATTTGAGAGCACTTTTCAACATCGAAGAAACGATAATTTCAGGCGCAAATGGAATTTTGAATGGTAAAAAATTGCGATATAAAAATGAACCTGTACGTCATAAAACACTTGATTTGATCGGAGATTTAGCGCTGTTGGGTGTTCCAATAAAAGGGCACGTAACCGCTGCCAGAAGCGGGCATGCCAGCAACGTAGAATTCGTTAAAATGATTCGCCAAGAATACGCTGATTATTTTAACGAACAGAAAATTTAAATTTTATACAGAGAACAAAAATGTTGTATATAGAAGAAATTATGAAACTCCTGCCACATCGTTATCCATTTATTCTGATTGATAGAATTATTGAAATGGAACCGGCTAAACGCTGCACAGCATTAAAAAATGTGACCATCAATGAACCCTATTTCCATGGGCATTTTCCAGATCAACCGGTGATGCCCGGAGTGCTGATTTTAGAATCTATGGCCCAAGCCGGCGCATTTCTTACGCTCAATTCAGTTGATAATCCCATGAGTAAAAATATGTTCTTTTCAGCCGTTGAAAAAGCCAAGTTTCGTAAACCAATTATTCCCGGTGATCAAGTTAGGATAGAAATGGAATTACTGAAAATCCGTATGAATGCAGTTAAACTTCGTGGTATTGCATATGTTGATGATAAGATCGTTACGGAAGCCATAATTATGGCAAATATAGTTGATCGCGCTGGAGCGTAATTATTTCCACACTCATCCATCCTGCTGCTCTTGTATCGAATGGAGCAAAACTGGGAAACAATGTTTCTATAGGTCCTTTTACTGTAATTGAAAGCAATGTAACAATTGGTGATGATTCCAGCATTGGAAACCATACAACGGTTAAAGCAGGAACGACTATTGGTAAAAATGCGCACATTTTTCATAATTGCTCCATAGGTGAAATTCCTCAAGATCTAAAATTTGGCGGCGAAGAGACCACAACCTCAATTGGTGATAATGTTACTATTCGAGAATCTGTCACGATTAATCGCGGAACGTCCGCCAGAGGGTGTACAGAAATAGGTAATAATGTTTTATTAATGGCCTGTACCCATGTGGCTCATGATTGTGTTCTGGGTCAAAATGTGATTATGGCAAACTTATCGACCTTGGGAGGACATGTAGAACTGGGTGATTGGGTTTCTTTGGGAGGCGGTGTCCTTGTGCATCAATTTTCTAAAGTCGGAGATCATGTTTTTATCGGTGGAGGATTTCGGATAGTACAGGATGTTCCACCTTTTATTCTAGCCGCAGGAGAGCCCCTAGAATATAGCGGGATAAACCAGATAGGTTTACGCCGTCGTGGATTTGGCGGAAATACCAGAAAATTAATTAAGGAAGCGTATAGATTATATTTCAGGTCAGACTTGAATCGTAAAGATGCCCTTGAAAAAATCGAATCAGATTTAGAACAAACAGATGAAATAACCTCCATCATTAATTTTATAGAATCAAGTGATCGTGGTATAATTTGAAATGGTACAAACAGAGTATGATTCTTCGTTTTTTAATATCATACCTAATCTTTACTTCTTTTTTAACAAGTCAGTGGATATCGTTTGATGTGTCAAAGGCCGATGAAGCAACATTCGTAAAACAAGTTAAACCTACTATTATATCATCTGTATTAACCGGCGGCCGATCGACCATGTTAAATCTGACTCAAAATCAGCGTTTAGGGATTGCTGTCTCCATGCCAATTGGGTGGGATATAGCAAAGACCTCTTATCAATCAAATCCTTTTATCCATCCATTTATGGTTGAAGGTCAATTTTTAATCACAGAAAATCTAGTGCTTAAAGGGAAAATGAATATGTTTTCCAATGGCGAAGAATCTGTTCAAGTTGCTGGATACGGTTGTAATTATTTTGCAAAGTCATGGTTTTCCAGTGTTTCAATTGGTTGGCTGGAAGGACCAAAACATTTACGAGTACGCTATGTTGATACGGCTATCACTATAAAGAGATCACTGTTTAACATGCCCGTTTTGTTTGGTGCTGGGTTTAACAAATATCGAGGAAATATTCTTGGATTAAATAGTGATGATATACCCCGGTTAATAGAAAATTCAATATCATATTTAATTACAGGAACTGAACTTAGGTTTAATGGTATAGACATAGAAATACAAACCCAAATCCATTCTAAATTCGTACAATTTAACGTTACAATTTTTCGGTTATTTTTCTGATGACAAAAAAATTATCCATACTTGGTTCAACGGGATCTATTGGGGAAAACACCTTACGTGTTACTGATAATCTTGGACCGCAATTTGATATTATCTATTTAACTGCAAATAGAAATTCAGAAAAACTGATTGAACAGGCAAAAAAATATGCACCCAAAGCTGTTGCTATTATTGATGAAGAAGCAGGTAAAAAAGTTTCATCTGCTTTGGGGAACAACATAGAAGTATTAACTGGCAGAGAAGGATTACTAGAATTGGCTGGTCGAGATGACGTTGATATTGTTATGAACGGTTTGGTTGGAAGTGCAGGTATGGAACCCACATTAAGATCAATCGAAGCTGGGGTGAATGTCGCCTTGAGTAACAAAGAAAGCCTGGTTATGGCCGGTTCAATTATAGAAAAAGCCAAACAGAAATCCGGGGCGACACTATTTCCTGTTGATAGTGAACATTCTGCCATCTGGCAATGTTTAGCCGGTGAAGAAATAGGGGATGTGAGAAAAATAATTTTAACAGGAAGCGGCGGCCCATTTAGAACAAGAGATATTAATACGTTTAAAGACATAACGCCGGAAGAAGCATTAAACCACCCAAATTGGGATATGGGCAATAAAATCACAATTGATTCTGCCACCATGATGAACAAAGGATTGGAAGTTATTGAAACAAGGTGGCTCTTTGGATTGCTTGCTGATGAAATTGACATAGTTATTCATCCTCAATCCATCATTCATTCAATGGTTGAATTTGCTGACAAATCAGTCAAGGCGCAATTAGGTGTGCCCGATATGAAAATTCCTATTCAATATGCCCTGACGTATCCCCGCCATAGCTCTGCAAATTGGGAGGAGTTGGATCTGATAAAATCCGGGCAACTCACGTTTGAAGAACCGGATTTAGAAAAATTTCCCTGCATTAAATTGGCCTATGAAGCTCTTCGTGCCGGGGGATCAACACCTGCTGTATTAAATGTTTCTAACGAACAAGCAGTATATCGCTTTTTAGACGGTGAAATAAAATTTACAGAAATACCGTCAATAATAGAAAAAGCCTGTGCGAATCATCATTATATTGCAGAACCAACTTTAGAAGATTTATTGGCATTGGAACTCTGGGCAACCGATTTTATTAATGCGTATATTTGAAAAATTAAGGTAAAAATTTATGACAACTCTCTGGGCAACAATCATTGTATTAGGTGTACTAGTTACTGTTCACGAACTTGGACATTTTATGGCAGCGCGATCTGTGGGTGTTCGCGTGGATCGATTTTCCATAGGATTCCCTCCGCGGCTGTTTACGTTTACTTCAGTTGACAGCGGGTGGTTATTCAGAATTTTCTTTTATCATCGTAACGAAGAAAATAAAATTGTCTGGGGTCCTGTATTAGAAAAAATAATCGGCAATAAAAGTCGTAAAGGGAGTAATACTGAATATTGCTTGGCCATTATTCCCTTAGGTGGTTACGTAAAAATGGCCGGTACAATTGACGAAAGCCTTGATGATAATATAAAACACGCTGATGATGAATTAATGAGCAAAACATCCTTACAGCAAATTTGGGTCATGAGTGCAGGCGTAATTATGAATATCCTGCTAGCATTTGTACTGTTTTCAGGAATCGCAAAATATATGGGTATCCCCGAACTAAGCGATGATCCTGTTATTGCTCAATTGGTGCCAGATATGCCGGCAGTGGCTGCAGGTTTGCAAGTCGGTGATCAAATTTTGGCAGTAGATGGTGAATCAATAGAAACATGGACTGATATTTCAACACGTATCCACAAAAAACCAAATACACCTATTGAATTAAAAATATTGAGAGATGCGAATGAATTTGATATTGCAATAACAACAAAATATCAAGTAGCGGTTATTGACGGTCATATCGATACACTCGGTGCTATTGGCATTATCCAGAATTATAGCTATCGACCCATTGGAATGGTTGAAGCAATTCAAGCAGGTTCTGTTGCCACCGTAAATGGTTTTGGAATGATTGTTATGTCATTGTCCATGCTCGCCAGCGGAGATGCATCGATGAAAGATATCGGCGGGCCTATTATGATCGCTCAATTAGCAGGGGAAACAGCCAGAGCAGGATGGACAGCACTACTGACGTTTATGGCTTTGATCAGCTGTAATTTGGCCTTTATTAATATATTACCCATCCCTGGATTGGACGGCGGACATATTTTTATTATCCTTATTGAAGGCATTATACGCCGGAAATTGACTATCAAAACACGTATGGTCATCCAGCAGGTTGGAATGGCCTTTTTGTTGTTATTAATTGCCACAGTGATCGTAAACGATATCAGTCGACTTTTTGGTTAACTACTTCCTTTAGTTTCAAATGCATGGACCCAAATTTCAGTTTAATATGAATTTGAACAGGTAATCGTTTTTCATCATCACTGAACCAAATTTGCATATCACCCTCATTTTTAAATAATGCTTTCCCTTGTTGAAATGGTTTAACAACAAGGCAGTTGAATGTCCCGGCTCGTGTTTTGATAGTTTCCTTACCCGTAACTGCTAATTTGAAGGGGGTTGTTTTCTTATTTTCGAAAGATGTGAATTCCAATAATTGCCCTACATTTAAAGGAATGGATCGTAAATAGTAAAAAAGGGAATATGGATCCCGTACTGGTTCTGTAATCGCAACAGTATCAGAATTGATAATTGCCTGTGACTCATCATAATGGATAATAGTGTAAATTTTCTTATGATAATTGCCTTCCCTCAAATTCTTTTTTAATTGGTGAGTGAAAAGATCTGTTTCATCTAACCAAATATCAACCTGATCTCTCAATTTATACAAACGATCTAATGTTGGATTAGTGCTGGCTTTGAATCTGGCATGGTATGTTCCTACGCCGTTGATTGATTCATGACCAAGCACTTCAAGTGAAGCGTAGCCCGAAGGAATTATATTGAATTTTGCTGAATAAACCAGTTTTTCTCCTAATTGAAAAGGCAAATGCTGTCCATTTAATATTGCTATTAGAATAAATAAGATAAATCGCATTTCAATTTCTCAATTGTACCAGTTCGCCATGTTCAAGTTTATAAATACTTGACCCTTTATTTCCTTCTAAATTTCCCCCATTTACAAAAAGATCAATTTCTTCTCGAAATTCTTCCAGAATTTTAATGGGGCCATTTAACGCCGAACTGTTGTGACGGTTCACGCTTGTTGTTGTAATAGGATTTAAAGATTTTTTTGCCAATTGATTGCAGAATGTATTGTTTGGTACTCGCACACCCAGTGTTTGATTTTTACCTAATATTTTATGACTGACTATTCCTTTCCTAACAGGAAGGATTATAGTTGATTGCCCTTTAAGATTTGCCTCAACCAATTTCATTTCATTTTTAGAAATATGACTCCAGCTTAATGCAGTTTTACTGTTTGGAGCCAAAACACTCATAGGTCCATTACGTCTTTTAATTAGATTTAATTTTTCAATTGCTTCATCATTGGCAGCATCAACTCCAAAACCATAAATAGTATCCGTTGGATAAATAATGATTCCACCATCTTCGATTACTTTTAATGCTGTAACAATTGCATCTTTATTATGTACATCAATTTCGATCATAAAACTATAGGCGGTTTCGTTTTCCAACGGCGATGAAACCAGAAATACTGTTCAGGGAATTCTCTAACTTTTTCTTCTAATAGTGTCGTAAATGCTTGAGTGATGGACTCTACTGTACTTTCTCCTTCAGGGACGATAGGTTGGATATGAAGTTTATAAATCCCATTTTGTTTAACATGACATGTGATGAAAAACATATCCGAACCTGTATGTAAATGGAAACGGGCGACGCCTTTAGGCGTGGAAGACGGTGTATTGAAAAAGTTAACAAACACCCCTCGTTTTTTTGCGTCTTGATCACTGGCAAGAATTAAAAGTTTATTTTCTTTCAAAATGCGATACATTTGTTTCAATGACGATTTACGGAAAATCATCCTCATTCCGGTATTTTCACGGAACTTCCTGAAAAAAATATCAGCACCCCTGTTTTTTTGTCTCAAGGCGACAGCAACACATGGATAACCGGAATATCCAAGCCATGCGGACATTATTTCCCATTTGCTGAAATGTCCCGTAGCCAGAATTATTCCTCGTCCCTTTGCCAATGATGTGTCCAATAATTCCTGACCTTCTACATCAATATCTATACATTTGTATGACTTGGGGATTGATAAAAACTGTAAAAACGTTCGCGCGAAAAACGAATACGTTTTTTTTAGGATCACGTGTCGATCACCATCGCTTTTTTCGGGAAAGGCAATTGCAATGTTTTTAAATGAATCTTTTTTCCGTAAACCGAGTAAATAATATGCAACCCGTGCTAATCTGACACCAAACCGATCTCGTTCAGCTTCCGAAAGGCTGCACAGCCAGCCGGAAAAAAGCGTCAGAGTTGCATAAGATAATTTATGATAAAATCGCATTGGTTGATAAAATGACATTTATTGATGGTAAATCTATAATAATTTCTACGATGACAGTATTGAAATTACCGATGAATTGGGGTAACATCATTGGAATGAGAATCCCCATAATACTAGCTTTATTTGTTCAATTCCTTTCAGCGGAACCGATTGTCTACCGAGTTCCGATACAGGGAACGATTGATTTAGGACTTCCGCCATTTATTGAAAGAACTATCGCAGCAGCTGAAGAAGCAGATGCAGCAGCTATTATATTTGATATTGATACCTTTGGAGGACGAGTAGATGCTGCGACACAAATAAAGGATGCTATTCTTGATTCTGATGTTTTGACAGTTGCGTTTATAAATCGGCGAGCTATTTCCGCAGGAGCATTAATATCTTTATCCTGCGAAAAAATATACATGACTGGGGGCGGTACAATAGGTGCAGCTACAGCAGTGGATATGCAGGGTAAAAAAGCATCAGAAAAAGTTATCAGCTATATGAGAGAAGAAATGGCTTCTACGGCTGAAAACAGGAATCGTAATACAACGATTGCCACCGGAATGGTGGATGAGGAATTAGCATTTACTCATTTAATTATTGATGGTGATTCTGTAGAAGTAACTGACTTGGAAGGACGAAAAGAAGGAAAGCTGATTACACTAACCACTGAAAAAGCGCTGAAATATAAAATAGCGGATAGTGAAACAGAAACATTTGATGAAGTATTGGCTGAACTGGGAATTTCCAATGCCTCCATTCGTTCTGCTAAAGAAAACTGGTCAGAAAATTTTGTCCGCTTTTTAACTCACCCGGTCGTTGCTTCTTTGTTAACAACGTTCGGGTTTTTAGGAATTTTATTTGAGTTACAAAGCCCTGGCTGGGGAATCCCCGGTACGTTCGGTGCAGTATGCTTGGCTTTATCTTTAGGTGCTTCTTATATCGTGCGCCTTGCCACAATGACCGATTTACTGATTGTTTTTGTTGGTGTTGCGCTTCTGCTTGTAGAGGTTCTCTTAATCCCCGGTTTTGGCATAGCCGGCATATCTGGTATTGGTATTTTATTGTGGGGATTGTACGAATTACTCTTGCCCGATGTACCTGTGGGTCAGGAAATTCAATCCATGGCACTAACGGGTTTTACCATTGGAATTATTGGCGGAATAATTGGACTAGTCTTATTGTTTAAGCTCATGACTAAAACAGAATTTTGGCAAAAACTGACTTCTCCTGCAGTTCAGAAAAAAGAAGAAGGTTATAATTCCTCCATTGGTTTGGAAGAATTGATTGGACAACAAGGTATCGCGGATACAGATTTACGTCCATCCGGGTGGATTAATGTAGGAGATCAGCGAATTTTCGTCGTAACGGAAGGATCGTATATCAATCAAAATGATAATGTAATAATTCTATCTGTAGATGGGAATAGAGTCGTTGTCAGAAAAATTAAATAAATATAAAGGGAATTAATTATGGCTATCGGATCAATAATAATGTTGTCTTTACTACTGTTTTTTGTAGTACTGTTTTTCTATTTTGTCCCATTGGGATTGTGGATACAATCTATCGTGAGTTTGGGTATAGGTCCCATTTCAATTATAGATCTTATCCGCATGCGCTTACGAAAAATACCACCCCGATTAATTGTGGGTGGTGTAATCAATCTGCACAAAGCTGGACTGCAGAGTGTTTCAACAGATATGTTGGAAACGCATCAACTTGCCGGTGGACATGTTGTCAATGTAGTGGCATCTCTCATTGCCGCCGCTAAAGCAAATATTCCCTTAACGTTTGAGACAACTACAGCCATAGACTTGGCAGGTCGAGATGTCCAGGCAGCTGTGGCAACAAGTGTATATCCAAAAGTGATTGATGCACCAAAAGATGGATTTTTATCGGCCGTTGCTAAGGATGGTATTGAATTGAAAGCACGGGCTCGCGTGACTGTACGAACAAATATTCCCGGCTTGGTTGGCGGTGCAACCGATGATACAATTATCGCCAGAGTTGGCGAAGGAATTGTAAGCGCAATTGGTTCATCAATGAATTATTCTGCTGTGTTAGAAAATCCGGATAATATTTCCAAAGCTGTATTACATAAAGGATTGGATGCCGGAACTGCATTTGAAATTTTGTCCATTGATATTGCTGATCTTGATGTGGGAAAAAATATTGGAGCCAGTCTTCAGGCCGATCAAGCAGAAGCTGATTTACGGGTTGCGCAAGCGAAGGCGGAAACTCGCCGTGCCATGGCTGTTGCTGAAGAACAGGAAATGAAAGCTCGCACTCAGGAAATGCAAGCCAATGTTGTCGCAGCAGAAGCAGAAGTGCCTAAAGCGATGGCTCAAGCTTTCCGTGAAGGAAATCTGGGAATTTTCGATTATTATAATATGCAGAATATCAAATCAGATACCGGCATGCGGGATTCCATATCCGGAATGAGCGAAGAAACCACAGCCGGTCCGGAGAACAATGATTAATGGATAGTCTCGGCTATTGGGTATTCCTAATGATTCTTTACTTGCTGTCAGCTATGATGAAAAAGCGACATCAAAAAACCGCGAGGAAAGAATTAGATCAAAGCGAAGAAAACGGTTGGCAAACTCCGGAATTTGTTAAGGAACTCTTCGCTGATTTTACGGGTGAAGACGCAGAAGAATTGGATGAAGTCGTTGTTTCTGAACTGGAAGATGAACTAGAGGCTGAACTCCATGAACCCTCATTTCAATATTCTCCAATAGAGATTGTTGAAGAAACGCCGCTGAAAGAAAGACATTTACCCAGTAGTTTTGAAAAACATGAAATTGGAACCATTGCCCATCGAAAACAGAAGAAAATCATATCCCATTCGAGATATTTCAGGCATCAAGGAGATGTTCGATTGGCTATGATCTATAAGGAAATAATGGACAAGCCAAGGTCTTTAAGGAAAAGTATACGTTAAACGATTCGATTGTAGATTTCCGTAATTTCTTTTTGAAGATCTTCTTGAGTGCTGTCGTTATGAATAACAAAATCAGCCAATCCTGTTTTTTCTTCTTCTGACCACTGCAAATCAATTCGCTGCAATATTTGATCCCGTGTTAACGTGCCTCGGGCTATGGCTCGCTCCATCCTGTTTTTCATTAATGCAGTAATAACAATGACATAATCAAGATGCTGGTCATAGCCTGATTCATAAATCAAAGCGCCGTCAACTATAAACATTGTATGCTCATTTTTTGCTGAAACTTTCTCAAACTGATCATCGATCAAATTGTAAATGTATGGATGAACGACTAAATTAAGGCGCAATTGATGATCTTCATCCTGAAGAGCAATTCGACCTAGTTTCTGCAGGTCCATTACATCTCCGGCTCCCATTATATCTGTGCCAAATTCAGCAATTAATTCACTTTGTACGGTCAAATTTTCTCGTATCATCTTTTTTGCTTCATCATCCGCTTCAAAAATGTACGCTCCCAATTCAGCCACGACTGCGCTGGCTGTACTTTTACCACACCCAATTCCGCCTGTTAATCCAACTTTCAACATTTTAAGTCACAGTTTTTAAAATCCGTTTAGTAATATCATTTATTTCACCCACTCCATCTATCGTTTTGATCAAGTTGAGTTTTTCGTAAAACGCAATCAATGGTTCGGTCTGCTTTCTGTAAACCTGTAAACGCTGACGGATAATTTCAGGAGTATCATCTGATCGCCCCGATGTTGTTCCTCTCAACACCAATCGGTTAATCAATTCTTCTTCATCAGCTGCAATACTGACCACAGCATCCAATGATTGATTTAATTCGGACAGAATATGTTCCAATCCTTCTGCTTGGGCAATTGTTCGGGGAAAGCCATCCAGACAGTAGCCATTGATGCAATCATCTTGAGCGAGACGGTCGGACATCATATTCAATAAAACGTCATTAGGCACGAGTTGTCCCCCATCAATAAATGATTTTGCAGATTGTCCAACGGATGAATTATTTGATATTTCATCTCGTAAAATTTCGCCTGTAGAAAGGTGTACAATACCAAAATGATCACAAATACGTTTAGCTTGAGTACCTTTTCCTACGCCGGGGGGGCCGATAAAAATAAAACGCATAATTAATTACCTATACAAATAATAAGAATTAAATCAATAATCCTGCAATAGTTGCTGTAAGCCAAGATGCAAGAGCACCACCGACCATTGCCTTTGTAACCAATTTAGCGAGATCTTTTTTTCGTTCCGGAGCCATGCCTCCAATTCCGCCTAATTGAATTCCGATTGAACCAAAATTGGCAAACCCGCATAACGCGTAACTTGCAATAATAGCTGTTCGGTCCGTAATGGCTCCTGATGACATCAACTCTTTTAAGTCGCCATAGGCAATCAGTTCTGTAAAAACAATCTTCTTGCCCATAAGTGTACCCAATATTCCGGCTTCTGACCACGGAACGCCCATTGTCCATGCCAAGGGTTTGAATAAAAAACCGAGGATAGTTTCCATGGATGTGCCGGCAAAACCAAGGAGATAATTAATCATGGCAACGAGTGAAACAAACGCAACCAGCATGGCTGCCACATTCGCAGCCAGTTTTAATCCACTGGTAGCTCCGTCCCCCAACGCTTCCATTGCATTCGTACTTTGTTGTTCGATATCAATTTTCAGATCTCCAATTGTTTCGGATGTTTCGGTTTCAGGATAAATAATTTTTGCTATAACGAGTGCTCCCGGCGCAGACATGACCGATGCCGCTAATAAGTGGCCGGCGATTCCTGGAATGTCCCCAAGCCACATAACATAAATAGCCAACACACCACCTGCAACGGTTGCAAATCCACCTGTCATAACGGCCATGAGCTCTGATTTTGTCATGTGTTGAATAAACGGACGAACAATAAGCGGCGCTTCGGTTTGACCTACAAAAATATTAGCGGAAACACTTAATGTTTCCGATCCGCTGGTGCCCATTGTTTTTTGCATGGCTTTGGCGATCCATTTGACGAAAATCTGAATTATACCGAAATGATATAAAACAGCCATAAGGCTGGAAAAGAATATTATGGTTGGCAAAGCACGGAAAGCAAAGTTGATCATGGCAACATGATACCCCACATCCGGTACAAAAGATTTGAATAAAAAATCACTTCCCGCATCTGAAAAACTAATAAGCTTACGGATAGCTTTATCAAGATATCCAAACAACGGACCGCCTATGGGGGTCCTTAAAATAAAAATGGCGAAGATAGCTTGTAACCCAAGACCCCAGCCAATAATACGCATATTGATTTGTTTTCTGTTATTTGAAAGGGCAAAGGCAATTGCTAATAAAACAACAATACCAAGAAGTCCAATAAAACGATCCATTTATTTTTTCTCCGGATGTTGATAACATTTTCTGCAGCGGGCTTCATATTTATCTGTTTCGCCAATTACAACTTGTCCAGCATCAGTTGAAATTCGTTGAGTAAAATTAGCCGGTTCCCCGCAGACAACGCAAATAGCCCGCAATTTATCTAGGTATTCAGCGGCGCACATGATTTTAGGCATGGGTCCAAAAGGACGAGCCAGATAATCATTATCCAATCCGGCCACAAGTACACGTTTATTATTGGCGGATAATTCTTGGCAAACATCGATTAAGTTATCGTCAAAAAATTGTGCCTCATCAATCCCCACCACTTCAGCCCCATCTACTTTTTCAAGTATTTCAGCAGCACCCTCAACGAGAAATGATTCCATTTTCATTTGATTATGCGATACAATATGCTTTTCACTGTAGCGGTTATCAATTTTTGGTTTAAAAATAGCCGTCTTCATTTTAGCAATCTGGGCTCGCTTCATTCTGCGAATAAGTTCTTCCGTTTTTCCACAGAACATAGGACCACATATTACCTCTATCCAACCGCCAGTGCGTGGTGTAAGTGTCATTTAATTTCTCTGCATTTGGAGTATTGATTTAATTTTAGTCCGAATAAGATCAACAGCTACTTCATTATGACCACCCTCGGGAATAATAAGATCCGCATGAACTTTCATGGGTTCAACAAATTGCTCATGCATGGGCCGAACCGTATGTAAATATTGATCTATAACGGATTGAGTTGTGCGCTCCCGTTCCTCCCTGTCCCGTGTTAATCGTCGAATAAAACGTATATCATCCGGTGTTTCCACAAATAGTTTGATATCCATTAGTTCGCGTAGTCGGGCGTCCCATAGAGCTAGAATCCCTTCTAAAACGAGAACATGATGTGGAGTAATAGTTACTGATTCATCCAAACGAGTATGCGTACTAAAATCGTAACGAGGAATTTCAACATTTTCCCATTGGTTCAATTTTGACAAATGATTGCGCAGTAATTCAAAATCCATGGCATCGGGATGATCAAAATTTTGTTCATTTCTTTCTTCCATGGACATGTGGCTTAAATCCTTATAATAGGAATCCAACTGGATTACTGCAACTTCTCCTGTTGTGAATTCTTTAACAAATTCTTGGGCAATGGATGTTTTTCCAGAACCTGTTCCTCCGGCGATTCCGATTAATATAGAAGATTGTTTCATGTTAAATTATCTTGATCAAACGCTTCCGGGAGCAGTTTTGAAGAGGATGTCTCTTCAAACTTACCGTTTTTATCAGTAATAAAAATAGGAATATCACCACATAAATCCCACACAACTTGCCGGCAGGCACCGCATAAAGAACCGCCATTTTCCGTTGCCACAGCCAGAGCCTTGAAAGATGAATGCCCTTCAGCAACAGCACGATATAGTGCTACACGTTCAGCGCAGCATGTTAAACCATAACTGCTGGATTCTACATTACAGCCGCCGATCATGTTTCCATCGGCTGTCAATACAGCCGCCCCAACTGTATAATTAGAATAAGGAGCATGAGCATGAGATCTCATTTGTTGGGCATAAGCGATTAGTTTTTCCATATCAATACTCTTTGAATTTTATATGTTGAAAAATGAAATTGAATCCAACCCCGGCAATAAATCCCCCAATATGGGCAAACCAGGCAACGCCACCGGTCGTATCGAGTCCCATGGTACCAAGTCCATTGGTTAATTGAGTCAAAAACCAAATTCCAAGTACAATAATTGCAGGTACTCTGATAGTTGTAAAGAAAAAGAATATGAAAACAAAAACATGAACTTGGGCATGAGGATAACGAATAAGATACGCTCCAAGAACTCCGGCGATAGCTCCACTGGCGCCGACCATGGGAATCATAGAATCAATATTGAATAAAACTTGCGCCAGTCCAGCAGCAAGACCGCATAAAATATAGAACAATGTATATCGAGCATGGCCGAGAGCACTTTCCACATTGTCACCAAAAATCCACAAAAACCACATATTCCCTAGCAAATGAGCAATGCCGCCATGTAAAAACATAGATGTAAAAAGATTAATAATATGAAATTGAGCCGGTACCAATCCAAATAAATAAATAAATGAAACTTCAGCTTCAGATCCGGACATTGCCAAAGAGAGCTGGTAAAGAAAAAGGAGAACATTAACGCCAATAATGCTGTACGTTACAACCGGAACGAGAACACGGGGATTATCATCTTTATAGGGAAAAAACATTATTTTATCACAAAATCTATTCGAGAGCTGGCGGAATTGCCTGCGCGATCATTCACGGATACAGTCATGGTATGATTACCCAAGGTTAAACGATCGAGCAGATTATAAGATATGGTTTGACTAACTGGCTGAAATGCATATAATAATCTCTTGCCATTAAGTGTCATAGTCATAGATGTTTCTTCAGGGGCAATGCCGGATAAAAGATCATCTACATTGGCTTGCAGTTGATGAACATCTTCTGTGTAATAATGTCCTCCATGAGCCGGAAATGTAGATTTAATAACCGGTGGAATATTATCCTGGAGGATGCACACAGCTTCCAAACTCTTCAGACTTCCAGTTAATACCTGTCGTTTTTTTGAGTCTTTGGATTGAATATATGTCCAACCATCATCTTGATCATAATAATACAAACTTGTCTTTTCTAATTTTGCTGCATTTTCATCATAGCGGATACCGATTCGAACTGTATCTTGTAGTGGAATATCAAAGGGCTGGAGTTGATATACATTCGAAAGAAATTTTCCATGGGAGGGCGTCACCGAGTTTTCCACAGCATCAATCCAAATTAAACTTTGGTCGTAAAATGTAGTTTTGAGAGATTGCAGGGAACACATCTCATCTTCAGAAACAACAACTGCCTGTTCTCCTGATTTGGCGAGTGCCGGTTTAAATGCATATTTATATGTGTAATTCGTGCCATTATTTATGCTGACATTTAATGAAGTTACATCCTTGAATAACGCTACTTCCAATGCTTCAGAAATATATGTATAAGGTTGAATTTGCTCTAAAACTACATTTGTAAGTTTTTGAGGTGTATCCAAGATTAAAGTTGGTTTAGCTGTACCCATATTTCCCGTTTCTATTTGGACAATAATACCGGCAGCAGTTTGATTAACCTTTATATCCGGTTTAGCATTGTAATCAACTGCAATGTTTTGTGGATGCCAGTGCAATGGTTTTGAAAATGTACCCATTCTGTTTTTGGCAATGAATTGTAATGAGCGATCTTGTATCCTTCTCATATCCAGCGTTACCATTAATCCACCGTCATTATTATCGATTCGTAAAGGATCAATTTTTTTATCTGCAAACCCCGAAGGTGAAAATGAATAACAGGTTATATTTTTTAATGGAATACTGATGGATTTGGATTGAACACTGAAAGTGATTTCATTTCCATTCTGTTGTGTTTCTTGGATAACTAAATCGATGGGCGGGTGGGTAAAAATCCAACCGGAAACTTCAGCAGAATTTCCATTAGCATCTGTTGACTTGATGATCAGCTTGTGGTATCCTGGTGGTAATTTCAAAATTCCAGAAAGGTTATCAGGCTGAACAGTTGATTTGGGATTTTCTTTTAGATGAAAAAGGTTGTGGAAGGAACCAAGATTTAAACGATGCAATCCATGATTGCGAACCAATTGCACATGGTCATTTAAACTGTAGTCAAGAACCTCAAAATCAAGCTTGTATTCCCGTTTGCCATCAATGATCAATTCAATTGTTTTCAACTGATAGGTTTCTGAAAATCCCTGGCGTTTGTCTTTTGTTCGGAACGCCAGCCCAACAGGGCCAAAAATATTAAGCGTATCAGCAAGTTCATATGATCCATCGGAATTTCTGAAAAATGGAATTTGTACCGGTAATAAACTTCCGTTAACCCGTGAATTCTTCGCCAAAGGTATAATCGCCAATTCGTTTAATTTTGGTGACTGGCGGTCATCAATGGTAAATCCATTCGTCTGTGGATTTAAAGGTTGCTCGTTTTCATTTCGTATTTCAAAATGCAGATGCGGTCCAAACGAATAGCCGGTATTGCCCGTGTAGCCGATCAATTCCCCTTCGTTAACCTTGATTTCATTTGGTTCAAAATAGTGGTTTAATAAATACGATTCATTCATGTTTTGATAATATTTCAGAAATCGTTCCAGTTTCGGATTGAATTGTGAAAGGTGAGCATAGACACTTGTTTTTCCGTCCGGGTGAATAATATATAGAGCTTGGCCGTATCCCTTGAAATTTGCTACCATCCTTGACACATAACCTCCCTCAACGGCAAAGACTGACGCGCCTTCTTTTTCACCTGTTTTAATATCAATCCCCATATGAAAATGGCGATGCCGAAATTCACCATAATTAGATTTCAGCGACTTACCGGCATCGGTCGGCCACGTGTAACTTTGGGCAGTGATAACTCCCAAAAGTAGTGTACTGAAAATGATAAAACGGTTCATAAATATTGAAGAGGCACCATCAATTTATATCTGTATATATAGTATAGAAAAGAAAAAGGCTCCAGTTGGAGCCTTTTTTATAATTAATGTGAAAATTTGTTTATGAATCGCTTTGTTTATTTAATTTTTCCTGTAATTCTTCAATATCCTTTTTCAGTTTTTCCAATTCATCATCATTATTCCAATATATTTTCTTTTTCATCATATCTTTAATACCCTCTGGCATCACCACATCTACATCCATTTTCATTTGGCCTTTCATTGTACAATTATCACCGCAGTCATCTGAACAAACATGGCCTATTTTTTTCATCATCATTTTGTGTTTTTTCATTCCATTCTTATGATGATTTCCCATTTTTCCAAACCAAGAAAAGGAATCATCGCTTGATCCTAGTGTAGCTTTTAAGGATTTTTCCCGCCCTTTCCGAATAACTGTTATATTTACATCACTTTCCGGTTTTTCATTGCGGATTGTCTGCGTCAACTCTCCTGTATCGCTGATACGAACATCATTGACTTTCATAATAACATCCCCTGCTTCGAGTCCCGCTTTTTCTGCCGGGCTTTCTTTCACAACTTCAGATACGAGTACACCGCCATCGCCTTTCACTTTAAAATAATCCCGGAGTTGATCTGTAATATCCTGGATCTGAACACCTAAATATCCACCACTTTCAGAATCAAAATGAAAACTATTAAGATTATCACCAAAGAAAACGTGCACTTCATCTTCATCTTTTTTATCACCCATTTTTAACATATTATAATCTATACCCAAAATGTCTAACTCTTCTTTTAACGCTTTCAACGCATCTATATCATCAATATTGACCTTAAAAACGTTTTCCTCTCCGTTCTGTTTAATAGTCAATGTCATAAGATCATTTTCCACCTCAATATTGACATCAACATTTTTCTCTTCTTGGTCTGAATTAACAATAATTTTCTTGACGATAACATTTTTGTCGTTAGCCTGAAGCTGACCCACAGAAAAGGTGAATAGGATTGCTAATAACATCTGTTTCATGATTTACCTCAATAGTTATAGGAATTTACTCTTTATCTACGATTTTTGACCGGGATAAGTTCCGATTTATATAACTTTAATCATTAGTCCAAGATCGTTTAACTTTATTGATATCTAAACCTCAAACCACAGGGAGAATACCATGAGAAATATTAAAATAACCTTTTTAACTATTATTTTTTCAACAACCAGTTTATTCGCAATTGGCGGGATTGGATTGCAATTTGGACAAAGTTCATTTAGTGTTGCTGAATCCAGTCCTGAATCAGGAATCCCTGGGGTTACGTTAACAAACGGCAGCTTTGATGGAGCGTATGTAGTTGGCGGGTATCTATATATTGATGCCATTCCTTTTATTGATCTTGAAGTAGATGCAAATGTTCGTGGCAACAAATACGACATCAACTTTGAAAATGTAGCAGGTACAATGGAACCGATTAATTTTGGTTGGGCTAGCACAGACATCTACTATACCTTGCGGAAGAAAGTATTTGGCTTATCAATTCCTTTTCTGGCTGGGGCAAAATTGCATGCTGGTGGAGGATATAACACGCATGTGTCAACACCCCTCGCTGATATTGATATGATAACAGAACTAATGGGCGGAGATTTGTCTGCAGGTGACCCATCTGCACTTGAAGATAATCTTGTGGAATACTTGGAAGACAATACAATCGAAGCTTCCGGTTTCCATTTTCAGACCGGTCTTCAATTTAAATTACTGATGTTGGATACTTTTTTGAATTACCGTTATACTATCGTGGAAGATGTTATCCCCGATGCCAGTGGCTTTGGAAGTATAAACCTCCGCATAGGATTTGGGATTTAAATTTCAGAAAGAATAGATACAAAAAAGGGGCAGTTTCTGCCCCTTTTTTTATTTCAACAATAACAACTTTTGCGTTTGATGTTTTTCTCCGCTTTCTAATTTTACAAAATAAACACCACTGGCCAATCCATCTGCATTCCAAATTATTTCCTGCTCACCGGCTGCACGTTTACCCCTAATCAATTCATCCACTAACCGCCCGGTTATATCATAAACCCGTAAAGTTGTGACATGCCCTGTCTCTACAGAAAACCGGATGGTTGTAATAGGATTAAACGGATTGGGATACGGTGCAAACAATTTGAACTCATTGGGTAAAATATCGGGGTCTGTTCCGGCAATTTCTTCACCAAAAAGCATTTCTTTAAAATTCCATTCCTGATGTAAGGGCCACTGGTCATTTTTATGATCGCTGGGAGTTCCATCCAAGTGGACTAAATCACTTTGCCCTGGAGGGTTGATATTATAATCAATAATGTCAGATCCATTGAATTCATAGGCAGCTTGAAATGTCCCATGACTGCTAATTGCGTTGGGAACATTTTTTACATCTTCTAAAGTCATATTGGAAAAAGAAGTAACATAATTGGTAATATAATCCACCCCATCGCAAATCCATCCTCCGGAAATCCAAGGACCAAAGTCACCATTGTTCCATCCGGGTGCCGGCTTATTATTCCAATTTGTAAAATATCCTAAATCCGGATTGAGCGATTGAGGCAAATCTTCAAAATCAATAAACCCGCCCCATTCTTCTGAACCATCGCCTTTATGGGGCAAATAAGGATGTACACCATCGGTACGATCTTGGAAGCGACCGGAATGCCAAAAACCAATATTCTGATCTTGGTCAACCACAAAACAATTAAAAGACATGGAAGCTGTACTCAACGCATTTTCATATTCGTATATACTTGTTGCTTTATTAACATCGTAAACATACTCTGCCATGAGCAGTTCATCCATCCAAAATGTCATCTTGTGGGAAAACACCTGCTTCAATGGTAAATAAGAACTAACAACAGGTCCGTGAATGGTTCGGTAATGTGTAAATATCTCTTCTCCAACAATCATATTAATGGTATCTACAATCACCTCAAAATCTACCCATCCACCGTTATGCCAGTAACCATCATTGAAGTTCATACTTTGGGTTGAATCTATATACGTATCAACGTTATCACTAACACCGCTGGTCCATGTCCAGCCAACGTTTTCATTGTGGCCAAGAATAACAAAAGGCATTCCCGGAACAGACATACCGCCGGTATGAATCGTGGGACATTCCAGTTCAACTTCCATCGTAACGGTAGGGTTATCATATTCAGGTGCGCCCATTTGCGGACAGCCCAATAATAAAGCATTTCCGGTTGTGGAAAAACCGGGAGACACTAATGTAGCAAAACTACCAAACTTATAAATGAGCCCATGATCTTTTTTAAACTGAAGCATATATTCCTGCCTCGCTTCGTATTCTAATGCAACTTCTTCCGGGATGGTCATGCCGGAGTAATGCCAAGTTTGGGATGCTGTTTGACCCGAACCAGGAATGGTTGTAGAACATGAAGGATCATTGACAGGCCGATTTTCATTAAACCAATCCCAGCCATTATTTTGTAACTCATTTAATCGGGATAATTCATGTCCGCCAAATTTTCCGAAGTCCCAGAGCATATATACACCAAATGCTGCAAGATCTTGAATCGTAATGGGGTCGAAATCCATATCGTCGTATTGTGTGGGTTTATACATATCCGGCGATTGATTCATGGTATCCGCATAAGCATTTATCCCAGCCGAATATCCCTCAAACGCAGTCCGCACTTCATCCGACAAACTGCCGATCATCGTGTTTAACTCTGCCTTTGTATATCCATTTCTCCGAATATCTTTATCAAAATCCAATGCCAAGCTGCCAAACCACTCGCTCAAACGACCTGTTCCTGCCCGGCGATTTAAATCGATTTGGTATAAGCGGTCATTGGCTTCTGCGAACCCCTGACCGAAAAATAACGCTGCCTCGTTATCAGCACTAATGTGGGGAACTCCGTACTCGTCTCGGCTGATCGTCACTGTTGAGCCGTCCGGAGCAATTAGATGTTTTGTTTCAGCAAACAATACTGAAATTGTAAGCAAAATGGTAATTAGATAACGCATTTGATCCTCTCTTGCAATTTTAAAATCCGGCGAATTTACAGCTTTTTTACTAATTTTATTTAATGAACATCTAAACATGTTTGACTTCCGGACATATCGTTTTCAATTGTTTCATTGTTAATATTGAGAATAATCCCAAGAAGGTAAAATATTATTAAAGGGAAGTACGGTGATATTTTTTGTTAAAGAATAACAATCAGTACCGGGATATACAACCCATAGATGTGATAAATTCAAATCTTCATTGGCAATTTTCATAGAAGGGGTTAATGTAGGGGCATCGGCGTATTTAAACTCTATACCCCAATTCTTTCCTTTTGCCTCCCAGTATAAATCCAATTCAGCGCCATTACTTGTTCGCCAAAAATATACGGAATTGGTCGGTTTATCAATAGATCGACATACAGTTTCCAAGGCGAAGCCTTCCCATGAAGATCCTAATTTGGGGTTGGAATATAACTGATCACCATTTTCAATAGATACCAATGTGTGGAAAATTCCTGAATCACGAAGATAAATTTTAGGTCGTTTTACGAGCCGTTTGCCAATATTTACATACCATGGTTGTAGTATGCGAATCATAAATGTGGATTCTAATATATCCAAATATTTTCGAACAGTCATATCAGAAATTCCAAAAGATCTTCCCAATTCCGTTTGGTTCAGTAATTGACCGTGATAATGTGAAATCATTGTCCAAAATCTGCGTAGAGTGTGAGCAGGAATTCTGATTCCTAACATGGGAATATCCCGTTCTAAAAACGTTTTGATATATTCTTCACGCCATAACGCACTTTCTGTTTCGGAATGTGCCAAAACAGATCTAGGGTAACCACCCCGAATCCATAATTCCCGATTATGTTTCATTTCAAAATCATGAAGGCTGAACCCTCCTAATTCATAATAGGCAATTCTGCCGGCAAGAGATTCAGAACTTTGCCGAATTAAGTCTCTGGAGGCACTTCCAAGAATAAGATATTTTTGCTTGGGATGGTTATCAATCAAATATCTCAATAATGGAAATAAATCAGGTTTTAGTTGTATTTCATCAATGACAATCAAACCTGTTAAATCTTCTAAAGCTAATTTTGGATTATCTAACCGGCTTAGGTCCCCGGGGTTTTCTAAATCGAAATAATGAGCGTATTTAAATTCTCGAGCTATAGTTGTTTTTCCGCATTGTCTTGCACCCAAAATAGCAACAGCGGGAAAAATGTCTAAATAATTCTGTATTTTTTTTAAATCAGTGTTTCTTTTTATGAATTTCATGCGGAATTATACGGGTAATACCATGTAAATACAAGTGTTATATATGAATATACATGGTAAAATTTTAATAAATACCACTAATTGGCAAATTCACAACTGTTTTGCTAAAACAACTGTTTGGATATCTTCCCAGGTTTTGCTGCTGGCTTGATCCGCTGCTTTTACTTTAATTATATAAACACCGATTCGCGCTGCTTCCCCATTTTTTCGTTTGCCGTCCCACGTGAATATATTCTCCTGGGCTGTGTACATATTCCAGTAAGGCACAGCAATTGTTCGGCCTATTACATCAAAAATCTGAATGGAAATAACGCCATATTCAAAGGGCAGCTTATATTTGATATAAAGCAAATCATCAAATCCGTCTCCATCAGGTGAAAATGGATTGGGTTCCAGAACCAGTTGCCCTGCTTTTGACAATTGTTCATAATACACGCTGTTGGCTTGACCGGGGGACTGACCGGTCTCGTTTACCGCAACTGCCCAGCGGGAAGAGTCACTGGATAGAAATTCCGGCCGGTATTTTTCAAGCGAACGATTTTCAACAATACCCCAGTCTAAAGTGTAAACCAATGAATCTATAATAACATTGGTCATATCGTATAAATATATACCATCGCTGGTGTTGTTTAATCCCGGAAAGCCGCCTTCTGGAATTTTCCAATTTCCATTTTCTGGCAGATATTCAGTTATGATGGAATCTGCCACCAAAACCAAAAACTGTTCTTCAGCTACATCTCCAAAACTAAAATTTTTCAAGGACATGCTATTATCACTCACCGACCAGTTATCCATTTTTACAGAGTTAATTGAAACAAGCTCAACAAACTCCGATTGCATTGAATCAGGAACAGCCATGAATTCGTTAAGTACCACATCTCCAAAATCATAGCTAATCAGGATTGAATCACCTGCAACGTCATTTGTATTATTTTCATCCCCTGCAATATCCAAGGTGATTTCAGCGTAATGATAACCGGAAATAAGCGGTCCGAATTCTAGACCATGGATAGCTGTGTCACCCGGTTCAATAGTGGAAAAATCCGATGAACCATATTCATCGCCGTCAATTGCCAGAATAATTGATCCCTCAAAAGAAGTCACACCGCTGTTTACGACTGTTGCAAAAAGAAAAATGGATTCATCATTTTTAGGATAAAGAGGTTCATGCCATGTTAAATCCGGAAGCAGGGCTCCGTCTAAATCAAAAAGAGTAATGGAGTTTGAAAAACCGGGAGTAATTCCTGTTGTATCCGTTGACAACCCCCAATTTGCAGAAGTAAATGAAGCAAATTCCGGTCGCAATTTTTCAGTGGAAATTTCATCTGTTAATGGCCAATCCGAATCATAACGCAATGAATCAATAATGCTGCCGGTGAGGTCGTAGAGGAAAATAGCATCACCTGAATTATTCAAAGATGGCCAACCATCTTCGGAAACCACAAAATGAGCCGCGCTGTTTTGCAGGGGATAAATACTGGAATCAGCCCCGAGAACAATATAATCACCATTTTCAACGGTAAAATTGCTAATTCGTTTCATCTGCTGATTGTTATCACTAAATGACCAACCGTTCAGGTTAAATGCATCAAAGCTGACCAATTCGATAAATTCAGTCTGGTCATTATTGGGCTTCGCCATGAATTCGTTCAGACGAATGGTACCAAAGGGATAACGTACCTTTATATGAACTGTATCAGCATTATTAGTAATATTGCCGTCATTCAACACATCCAGCGCCAGAAATAATATGTTTTCACCGGAAGGTAGTGGCGGAATAATTAACGTAGCTAAAATTGTATCCCCGGGAATTGGAATAGAAACAACTGTACTGGCCAATTCATCTTCATTGTATTCAATATACATATCACCGGACAAAGCATTCTGCCCGGAATTAACCACCGGAATGGCCAGTTCAATCGAATCTGTTTGTGATGGAATAATCGGATCGAGCTTGATATTTTCAAAAATAATGGCTCCATCATAGGGCCAGGGCATGACAGAATTGCGAAGTCCCGGAGTACTGCCATTCGCATCAACTGCCGGCAGCCAGCTCGCAGAATCTGCTGACACAAGATCTGTAAATATTTTTTCCATGGATTGACCTCGATCATAATCCCAGTTGCCGGAATAGGTTAATGAATCAATTAATGTATTGAACGGATCATAGATTCGAATGGCATCGCCGCCGTTGTTTAAAGCAGGGAATGATGACAGGGGAGTTAAAAATAAACTGGAATCCGGAATTGAAAACAATAGAGCAGAGTCGGCGCCAATAACAATATAGTTTTGATCTTCAACGTTAATCTCGCCAAACAAAGCAGGATTATTGTTTTGATCTGCTATACTCCATCCGGAAAGGGACAAAAAATTATCTCCATGATAAAACAATTCAACGAATTCAGACTCCCCGCTTTCAGGATAAGGCAGAAATTCATTAATAGTAAACAGTCCGACCGGATAGCGAACGCCAAAAGAAACAGTAAAATTATTATTGGCTGTATCTTGATCATTGCTAATGGCAAAATGGACATCCAAATTCTTTTGCCCCGAAGTAAACGGACCTATAACTGCAGAAAAGTCTGTGGTATCCAATTCATTTAAAGAACTGATAAAGATCGATTCCAAAATATCTTCCCCATCCCATATTTCAACATCGCCGGAAATGGCTGTGCGGCCACTATTAGTCACATAACCATGGATGATTACAGTCTCACTGATGTTTACAATTTCCGGTTCAGCGGTCAACGAATCAGCAATCAATTCACCATCAATCGTAAATGGTTCTACACTGTTAATGCTGCCGGGAGTCCCCAACGAATCTTGACTTGACTCCCAATTGGATGGTGAATTGGCTAATTCAATCCGCACTTTTTCAATAGAAAAGCCATCCGGAGCAATATCAGTCCAACCGATAGAATCCTGAACTACTCCTTCAGATGATATGAGAAACAAGGAATCACTTGTGGAAAGGCTATTGCCGATACTTGAATCGTCAACTTTAATCAGCACAACTCCCGCCGGGATAGAATCAGCATAAATACCGGTGTTGAAGTTATAGTCTCCTTCAAAGATTATACCGTAGGATTCGGGTGGAATAACCAGGCCATAGCCGGAATCATGCAAAGCATCTGTTGATGATCGGTCGCGGATTTGCCAGCCGGCAAGATTGACAGTATCAATTGATGATAAATTGTATATTTCTACAAATTCGTTTGGTGAATCAGTCCCATCCAGGTCATACATGATCTCCGTAATACGAATCTGACTGGATATATAACTTGAAAATAATAAAAATAACCATCCGTATTTTATAGACCGCAATCCACTACTCTACTTTTCTGCTTTTCAAAAATTCCTCAATTCTTTCGCAGACTGTTTCCCGTGTTTCCCGAAATGCTTCTAAATAGTCATCATTTGCATCCCAGCCGGAAAAGGGATCTTTAATACTCCAATGTAGTCTTTCAACATCACCGGGGAAGGCGGGACAAATCTGATTGGCATGATCGCATACGGTGATAACAATATCAATTTCTTTGTCCAAAAAATAATCGATGGGGTCTGACGTATGTTCAGAAATGTCAATACCCCATTCGCTCATTACTTTTATGGCTATGGGATGGACGTGAGACGGGTGGCTCCCTGCACTAAAAACGTCAAATTCTTCCCCGGCAGCATCTCTTAAAATTCCCTCTGCAATTTGGGAGCGACACGAATTTCCCGTACAAACAAATAATACTTTAGACTTTTCCATAATTATAATTTTGCTTTAAGAAGTTAGTCATATCAACAACTATCTGGTAACATTTAGGTTTTAGTTTAAACGATGCTCGAAATGCTCCGATGAATTTCATAACAGATTACCGTTAAACGATTATATTTGACGATAGAAGCGTGTAAATTTTCGTCTGTCAGAAATGGAAAAAGAGCACCTCAACCCCCTATTCTCCAATCCCTTGGAGCCTTATCCCGGATTATCGGTTGATGATCTGAACCGATATTTGCCTGCAGTTCGCAAGGCAGATGAAATTGTTATGACGCCGGACACGATGGAGGAAGGCTTATTTCTTGCGGATGCGTTGGAAGGATTAAAACGAGTACCGGAAAAATCCATTGACCTGATTCTGACTGCTCCTCCGATAAGCCCATGGCGGAATATTGGTACTCAAGGCCAAAAAATGACACTTCAGGAATACTATACTTGGAACAATAAATGGTTGCAGGAAAGTCAGCGCGTATTAAAGAATACAGGCGCGATTTATTTACTTTGCGGATGGCGTTTTTCAGGAATGTATCATGCACTGTTGAGCGATTATTTCAGGGTTCAAACACGGATAACCTGGCGGGATAGAAAAGCCAGGGAATCAATACAAGAAGCTACATGGTTCAATGAAATAGGTGATATTTGGCTGGCAACAAAAACAGGTGATTTTATCTTCGATAGGGAAATGATAACAAATGATAATAAAGCAGATGATTCCCAAACGAGTGAAGATATGTCCAATCTCTGGCTGGAATATTTTACAGCTGGTTCTGAACAAGAAAAAGGAGACATTCCGGAAATGCTGCTTGAAAAAATTCTTAAAGCCAGCAGTTTTAAGCTTAACTGGATTGTGGATCCATTCATGCGCAAAGGCAGTGTTGGCGTTGCAGCAAAAATTAAAGGACGGCGATTTATTGGCTTTGAAACAGATCAGGACAATCTGCTTGTTTCCATGAAACGAATCGATCAATCATAAGAGGAGTTAAAATGAGTTTATCATCTCAAATTCAAAAAGATATGTACGCTGCTATGAAAAGCGGTGAAAAAGAAAAAGCCACAACTTTAAGAGGTGCTTTTTCAAAATTGAAGGACAAGCGAATTGAAAAACGTGAAGATTTGAATGAACAGGAAGAAATGCAGGTGATTAAAACGCTGGTGAAACAGCGCAATGAAGCCATTGAAATGTATACCAAAGCCGACCGAGAGGATCTTGTTTCAAAAGAACAATCAGAGCGTGAAGTGCTTGAAACATACTTGCCCCAAATGATGAATGCAGAAGAATTAGACGCTTTGATCAATGCTGTAATAGAAGAAACAGGCGCCGCTTCCATGTCAGATTTTGGGAAAGTAATGCCTGTTGTTATGCAGCGATCCGAGGGAAGAGCAGATGGGAAATTGGTGCAATCTTTGGTCCGGGAAAAATTGAGTTGAACGATGAAACGATTTTCGGTTACGGTCACGATGCTCGTATTGTTTTTACGAGCCTCTTAACCGCTTACCGAATTTAATGACCGATTAACGAGATTAAAATTATGAGTATAAAATCATTTCGAGATTTAGAAGTTTATCAAGAATCTTATTCAAATTGCATATTTATTCATATGAATGTAATAACAAAATTACCACCAGAAGAAAAATATGATTTGGCAGACCAACTGCGTCGTTCCACCAAAGCTGTACCGAGGCTTATAGCAGAAGGTTATTCAAAAAGACATCAGAAATTTGGTTTTCAAAAGTACTTAGACGATGCAATGGCGGAAAGCAATGAAACAATTGTCGGTTTAGAAATGTGTCGTGATTTGTATCTGAAAAGAATGAATGGTATTGATTTAGAAAAATTAATTGATAACTATGATAAAGCGTCCCGTCAGATTTATAATCTTGCTAAAACGTGGACGAAATTTAAGGACAGCAGACGTGAACGATATTCTTAACGAACTTCCTAACCGATTACCGTATTACGAGCCTCCTAACCGTATACCGTATAACAAGCCTCTTGACCGTTAAACGATGATATTATTTCTAGATATATTAACATCAATGTTTATTATCGCCCTGGGAATCATCGGCTACAAACGTGGCCTTGTGGAAGAATTTGGCCGATTGTTGGGATTGTTATTAGCTATTTCGTTTGCTTGGGGCTATTACGTGGAATTATCCGGAATTGTATTGAATATATTTAATATTAATCCCTGGGTGGTCATGGTCTTTAGTTTTACGATTGTTTTTTTGATAGTACTTTTTCTAGCTAGACTTGTAACCAAATTCATTCATGTATTACTGCTATCAAAGAGCACCAAATTATTAAATAGAGGCATGGGTTTTGTTTTTGGAGCCATAAAAGCGTTATTGGTTGTGATGGTATTTATTTGGGCATTGGATATTTCTCAAAAAAAGGAATGGACAAAAATTATTCACGATGAGTCAACTATCGCCAGATTCATGACATCAACTAGATTAAAAATAATAAATGTTTTCAATTTGCAGGATCCAGTTGCAAAAGGGGAAAAATTTGTTCAGGAATTAATGGAAACAGCGGAAGAAGAATTATAATGGCCCGTATCAGCCAGGAAACAATCGATAGAATTCGTAACTCTGCGGATATTGTAGACGTCGTATCTCAATATGTAAATCTCAAAAAGCGCGGCCGGAATTTCTTTGGACTTTGTCCCTTTCATGATGAACGTACACCTTCTTTCAGCGTAGCTCCTGAAAAAGAGATTTACCATTGTTTCGGCTGCGGTGCGGGAGGCAGTGTATTCAATTTTGTTATGGAGCATGAGAATCTTTCTTTTGTGGAAGCTGTTACGCAATTGGGCTCCCATTATGGAATTGAAGTGGCTCTTTCCGGCGATAGCGGTTCCAAAAAATTATTTACACAATTATATGAACTCCATGAAATTGCTGCTTCTGCTTACTCTAAAAACTTGTTTTCTGATCCTGGTAAAGCTGCCTTGGATTATTTGCTCGAGCGTGGTCTAACTGAAGAAACACTGAAAGAATATCGCGTTGGATTTGCACCGGATGCCTGGGTATTTCTTACAGAAAAAGTAAAAGGGCAGGGCTATTCCCGGGAGAGCGCGGATAAATCAGGATTGTTTGGTAAAGGAAAGCAGGGCGTTATTGATCGTTTCCGCTCGCGAATTATGTTTCCCATTATGAACCGCACCGGTAAAGTGATTGCGTTTGGCGGACGGGTATTCGATAGCGATGATCCTGCAAAATATATGAATTCCCCTGAAACACCACTTTATCATAAGAGTGAAGTGTTTTACGGTTATCACAAAACAGCGCCGGCTGTACGCAGCACCGGATCGGCTGTAATGGTGGAAGGATATATGGATTTTCTCCAATTAGTCCAGGCAGGAATCGAAAATGTTTTGGCTGTCTCCGGTACTGCTTTCACCACAAAACATGCAGTCCAAATTGGCAAAATTACCCAAAAAGTATATTTAGCCTATGATGGTGACGAAGCTGGGCAAAAAGCATCACTGCGTGCGGGATATGCACTGCTCCAAAATAGCATTGCAGCATTGGTTGTTCGCGTGCCGGAAGGATTGGATCCGGATGATTGGGTTCGGAAAGAGGGCGGTGATGCTATTCGAGCCGGTATTGATCAAGCTGTTCAGCTGTTAAATTTTCATTTGGAAAAAACCGGCGCTATGGAACTCCCTGCTGTGGAGCGTTCAAATTTGGTAAAGGAAATTCTTGAAGAAATTGCCGGTGTTAGTGATGGTATCATTCGCGATGACTTGCTCCAGACACTGGCACATAAATTGAACATTAACGAGCAGGAAATGGTAAAACAGTTTCGGAATGTTGTCAGTCGCAAGCAAAAACCACCTCAAATACATGAATCCAAATCGGCAGAACCTGCATTATTTACAACTGTTGCTCAAAAAGCCCAGATTGAGATTATCAGTACTATGCTGACTGCATTTCGTGATGTAAAAGGGATTGTGGAAAAAAATATACATCTTTTAACTGAACCACTTTTGAATAAAACAGCCCAATTACTTTTGAAGAATGGGTCCGGATCAACAGCTGCTGTTTTGGAAGAATTTAAGGACAAAGGGGAAAGGGAAACTGTTGCTGGAATTTTGATGAATGAAAACAAGGTAGACGATCCGTTAATAGTTGCACAAGAATGTATATATACATTAAAAACACAGCCCATTCGTGAAAAAATTCAACAAACACGCTTGCAGATTCGGGAGCTGGAAGCTGCCGGAAAAGACAGCAGCGATTTAATTTTGGAAGTAGGCC
>JACKQG010000006.1_pt2 | contig 53593 bp, 48 predicted proteins | sample 8237621 | NCBI WGS metagenome assembly JACKQG01 (sample SAMN15677084, study PRJNA649215) | marine metagenome | biome: marine; feature: Black Sea; material: saline water; isolation source: suspended particulate matter (SPM) from the Black Sea western gyre | collected 2013-06-09/2013-06-10 | depth... | reverse complement strand
AAGAACTCAAAGGCAGACTCTGTTGTTGTACTAGCATATATCTGATATCTTTACATACCAAGATACAAAAAAAGCAGTAAAAACGAAGAGAAAATCATAGTTTTTACTGCTTCTATTATTTAAAATACTTTTTCAGTGGCCTCATTTTTTCAGCACCTCTCTTTTCAATTCGATTTTCTGTTTATTTTAATACAATCTTACTGTCTATTTTTTTATTATCAGTGGTAATGCTAAGCAAATAAATTCCTTTAGCATTATTACTAATATCGAAATTATTATTGTACTGACCAGACACTGAGTTCATTTCTTCATCCAAAATTACCTGTCCGGTAATACTGATAAGTTTAATATTAATATTCCTTTGTTTTTCTGCATTGAAATTAATATTCAACAAACCGGTAGTAGGATTTGGAAATATTGATAGGTTTTCAACGATTGTTTCTTCAAAACCAACACCATCAACATTATAATCAACCGACCATCCTTCATCTCTAATTGTTGAGTTTGTACTCCACATTAGTAGAACAGCGTTTGCATCAATCACAATTGGGTCGGGCAGGGTGTGGCCGGAGAATTCACCTACCAAAGAACCTGTAGCACCATTATATACTCTAATATTATCTAAATCTTCTTCGGTAGCCATGGCAGTAAAATCAAGTGTGTATCTTACAGCTTCAGGGTGGGTAAGGGTAAAAACACAGTTGGTGGCATTATTGTAATAAAAGTCAAAACTGCCATCGGTAATTGTTCCAGCTGGTTCAGAAAAAACTTCTGAAGAACACCATGTAGGAATTTGGGCAACATATTCTAATTTAAATCCCTCACCGGTGCCGGTGGAGCTAAATGTTATATATAATTGGTTGCCACTTGAACTTATATTGGAAGGCAGATTGTTACCCGAGAATTCACCCAATAACTCGGCACTTTCATCACCGCCATCATAAATGCGAAACATGTCGCTGCTGGCAGTATTAAATTCGATAAAAGAAAGCGTAATACTTGTTACTGAATCTATTTCGTTTTGTGGGGAAATCAACCATGAAGCATCCATACCAATCGGATAATCTTCGGCTGGTCCGCTACCATCAGTAAATGATCCAACAAGATTACCAAGATCCGTCTGTCCGGTTACAATATATGGATAGGATGCATCGCCAGGATAAATGTTTCTTACCATTCCCTGTTGCAGGTAAAATCCGTTTATATCCTGCAGCGAATAAAATCCATTGCCAGAGCCACTCCATCCAAAATTAAAATGGTAGTAATTAGTTCCCTGATATCCATCGCAAACAAATGCATGGCCACCATTATCAGTATTACGTCCTGAGTAATAAATTGGTCGGAAGTTGTTTAACTCTGTTTGCATCATGTTTTCCCAGGTTGAAGTGGGATAGCTGTTTTTAGACAGGTACTGTACAGCCGACTGGTAATTAAAATAATTAATAAGAGCATAGGGAACATCATTACTATAAGCTCCTGATCCATCAGGTGAGAACGCCATGTCAACAGAAACAGCAGAATGGAAACTTATTTCGGCAATCTCCCAAATGAATTTATTATTAATAACATCAGTCATACCATTCCAATCATAATCAGCTTCGCCAAAGTTGGCACTTTGTGTACCATAAGGGTATATGTAATAACTGTGAGAACCTGTTCCCTGGAGAGGATATCTCCAGTAATGCATTATCATCGACATAGCAGTAGCAACACAACCCACATAAACATGTCCGCCGGGGCCTGCAGCATCAACAGGACACATTGCATTGTAAGGATTGTCCTGATTCCACATGTTTGTTAATAAGGGATCGATGTCGCGGTCGCCTCTTAAATTAAAGACTGATGGATCATTAGTTGTATAAGTATTCCATGCTTCAATTACATCAACAGCAGCTTCAATATCATTTTCACGAATAAAATTTACCTGATCAACATAAGTTTGCATCCAGCTTTTAAAATTGTCTATTTGATCATCAATTTCAGGAAAACTTTTTGAAAAATTATAACCAAGAACAGGGGTCATAACATCGTTTGCTGACACGACTACCCAACCGTTTTCAAAATTAATTACATAATATGACTGATCAACTAAATAAGTTTCAGAAATATTTAAATCATAGTAGTTTATTGCGTCGCCATATTGATTCGATTTTTGAAAAAAGAAATTAACGGCAACTTGTTCAGCTTTTGATAAGCTAATGTCTTTTGCGAAGATACTTGCAGTAACTGTAAATATCACCAAAATGCTAAGTAAAACTTTTGATTTCATAAGTTAAGATTTGTGTTTACGTTTAATTTGACGGCAAATATACCTAAAATAAAATTTATTAAAAGAAACTTTTATTATCCATTGACAAGACATTTTATTTGAAGGTTGTATGATGAGGATAATTATCTTTGCAGGAAAGGAGTTTGGAGTGAAGATAATATATTGTCGGGTTGTCGTGTTATCAGGTTGTCTGGAAAAAAAATAACACTGACAACAACGACAACAATAACCTTAAAACAATAATAATGTCAGTATTAATTGAGAATATAAAAGAGCTAATTCAGGTTGAGGAAAATCCAAAATTGCTTGTACGGGGCAAAGAAATGGCTAAGATTCAGACTATTAAGAATGCCTTTCTGTATATTGAAGATGGTATTATTGCAGCGTTTGGGGAAATGGCAAAACTAAGTAAGCAGGAAATAATAACTAAAAAAGATGATGTAAGAGTTATTAATTGTATTGGCAAGATGGTATTTCCTTCTTTTATTGATTCTCATACTCACCTTGTTTATCCTGCTTCGCGCGAGATTGAATATATCGATAAAATTAAAGGCCTGTCGTATGAAGAAATAGCCCGTAGGGGAGGAGGGATACTCAATTCTGCCATTTTAATGAAGGATGCATCCGAAGAAAAATTGGTGGAAGACGCAATGAAACGATTAGATGAAATTATCAGCTATGGCACTGGTGCTGTTGAAATAAAAAGTGGTTATGGATTAACACTTGAATCTGAGTTGAAGATGCTTAGGGTGATAAAAAAGTTGAAAAAACTATCGCCATTAACCATTAAGTCCACATTCCTTGGTGCTCATTCGGTTCCACTTGAATATCGCGGTAATCAAACCAAATATGTTGATATTGTTATAAATGATATGCTTCCACTGGTAGTTGAAGAAGAACTCGCCGATTATATAGATGTATTTTGTGATACAGGTTTTTTTACAGTTGAGGATACTGAGAGAATTCTTAAAGCCGGAATGGAATACGGCTTACGTGGAAAAATTCACGCCAACGAATTAGATTATTCTGCGGGAATACAGGCAGGAGTTAAATACAATGCACTATCGGTAGATCATTTGGAATATACCGGCGACAGTGAAATAGAAGCATTATTGCAATCCGAAACCATGCCAACAGTATTGCCGGGAGCAGCTTTCTTTTTGGGGATGAAATATGCGCCCGTTCGAAAGATGATAGATGCAGGATTACCAATAGCTTTAGCAAGCGATTTTAATCCGGGTTCGTCGCCTTCGGGTAATATGCAGCTAATTGTATCAATGGCAAGCATATTATACAAAATGCTTCCCGAAGAGGCCATAAATGCAACAACCATAAATACAGCATATGCAATGGGTATTAGCGATAAGCTTGGCAGTATTGCTTTAGGAAAGAAAGCAAATGTGTTTATCACTACTGAAATTCCTACTTATGAATACTTACCTTATTATTATGGTACTAATAAAGTGGAAACTGTGATATTGAATGGAGAAGTTGTAGAGACTGATTGAGAAAAAAATTAATTAAATTCAAAACACCCAGGAATAATTCCTGCCTCAAACGATGAAATAAGATTTCCCGTCGGACTATACCTAAAAACCATACCATTTTGGTTATAATCTAAAACATCCGAAACATATATTTCATTTGTTACCGGATCAATCCCTACAGCATAATAATTATTGTCGTCCTCCGAAATTATTGTATCGTCAGGTAGCTCCTGATCATAAACTGACATGCAAAATACTCCTTTGTTAAGGAAATAAAGTGTATCTAGGGTGCCATTAATGCATAAATTATCAGGACTTTGAAGAATGTTAGTGAAAGTTAATGCTTTCTCAACTTCTAATGTACCAGGATTAATCTTCCACAATGTTGGCAATTCGTCGTTCATAAATCCACCGCTGCACATTACCCATAATAACTCATCTCTATCAATAACCACTGAGTTCGGCTCAATGCCAACAACAATTGAATCAATCAGGGCATCAGTTTCTGTATCAATCACCATAATAGTATTATTAATCCCTGTCTGATTATATGCCGACCAGTTTGCAACCAGAATTCTGTTACCTGATTTTACCATGCATTCACTACTTTTTCCTATTTCAATATTTCCGGTAATTTCAAAATTTTCAGGATTAACAATTGTTATTGCCGTACTGTAAAGGTCAGAAATATAGGCTTTTTGATCATTAATAAATACCATCTCGCGTGGAGAAATCAATCCGCTAATTTTACCTTCAAATTCAAGGGTTTCGCGGTTTATTCCGTAAACATTGCCCGAATTATTAATTATCAGATAAACTATGTTTTTGTTTATTGTCATACTTTGAGCAACATCGCCAAGAGGTACATCATTCACCTGGTAGAACAAATTGTTATTGATTTCGGAAGTAGCAGGAAAATAATAGGATAACGAAGAATTAGCAGCAGAAAAATTACCTTCATTTAATATAAAAACGCCACCTTCTTCAATTTGAATTGTATCCGGGTCAATATCTTCTTTCCCGGTGCAAGAAATGAGTTGGACGATAATTAACAGGAAAATTAACTTTTTTATCATATTGGTTCGATATTGGAATTTAGTGTAATCTGTGGCAATAATCTTATCTTAATATACTACAACTCAATGATATTTCATAATTCCGCCCAGGCATTGCTCTCCACAAAACTGCCTGATAATCAACATTAAATAAATTATATATTTTAAACCTAAGGTCGAACAGTGTTTTTTTTAATTTAAATTTTTTACCCATCGAGAAATTGTTGATGATGTAATGTGGCAGTGTAAATGAGTACTCCTTATCATTGTTTAGCGAAGTATTTCGCGAACCCGTAAACATCAAACTCCAGTTAGCATAGTAGTCCATTTTGCTAATATTTAGATATCCGTTTGCAGAATGTTCAGGGACATATAACAACTGAATATCTGATAACCCGCTTATTTTAGCACTTTTGCTGTTGTTGGTGGTACGAGTGTAAGCGTATTCACCAAAAACATTATATCTTATTTTGCGAAAGTTGCCATTAATATGTAAGGACAATTCGATTCCTCGTGCGTGAACACTCGCAATATTTTCAGGACTCCAATATCTGTAATCACCGGGTAACCAGATTATCCAGTTTTTAACTGATGATGTGTAAGCACTACCGCTAAGCGTTATAATATGTTTACCAGTAAGTTTTATTTTGTAATCCAGTCCTGTTTCAGCTTCAAAACTCTGCTCTGGTAGCAGATCTTCATTTCCTCCGGGATACCAGTAAACATCGTTTAATGAGGGCAGATTAAAGTTACGTGAAACATTCACCCTAAAATGAAAATCACGATCAGTAAACGGTTTATAATTTATTCCTAACATAGGCATCAGAGGTACAAATTCGGCATCCGATATTTCGGAACGAATCAAAGCTTCAGCCGTAAGCATATTTTTAAAGCTCGTTTTAAGACTGACATAGCTATTAATAATTCTTCGATGTTTTGAGTCCGTATAATTGTTGCTAACTACCTGTTGTTGTCGTAATTCCATACCTGCTTTTAAAATCAGGTTCTTTTTTAATTCATTCGACACATTCCATGCAAACGAATAATTTTCTACTCTGTTACGGGAATCGATTAACGAAATTATGTTTTTGAGTGTATCGGAGGTTTGAAGAAAATAATTCAGTTCTTCAACAAAATAAGCTCCTTTTACTTCCCATTTGGTTTTAGGTTTTTGCAGAACCCACTTCAGTATATTTCTTGAAAAAAAATCTTTTTGGCTTTCCTCCTGACTTCCTCCCTTTTCGATATTTGTCATAATAGTCGGAATATTACGATCATTCCATTGATTCCAGGAAATGAATGTAATTTCCTGTTTGTCAGATATTCGATATGAGAACTGCTGCGTAAACCCCTTTGTAATAAAATTAGCGTTGGATTGAATCATTTCCCTGCCTGAAGGTAAAATTGCATTGTTGAAATAAGGAAAATTGTTCAACGATGATTGCCTTATAATCCGTGTGCCTGAACTAACACCGGATATTGTAAAATTTAATTCAGCAGAGGTATTGTAGGTATTAAAACTTCCGACAGATTGCCTAATGCTTAACAAATTATCGTTAAGGGATTTACAGCTTTTCAAGTTAATACTTCCTCCCAGGGCACCACTTACGGCAATTAACGATCCACCTCCATAAAGCAGTTCAACTTCATCAAAAAACGATCCCGGCAACTGCGAAAAATCAGTTTGGCCCAGCATTGGTGAGTTGATATTAAATCCTTCCCAAACCACCTTAGTATGGGACGCTCCGGTTCCTCTAAATGAAACTGTGGATAGCGATCCTCTGCCATATGATTTTACAAAAACCGGAGTATAAGCAGATAGGAGTTCGCCAATGTCATTAAGGCTTAGCTCTTTGCGTGCTATTGAGTTGAGGGTTGTAACTTTTGAAGTGGAGTTTAGGTCATTATGATAGCTGATCACTTCCAACTCGCTGAGTTGCAATGTATCATAAATATATTGGCTCTGCACATTCGACGCTAAACCAAGAATGAATAAAATAATAAGCTGATATTTTAGACATATTTTGGACATATTATCCTAATGTTTTATCAACATATCGTTTAAAAGTTTTTCTTCACAATATATATTAACAATGTATAAACCTGCCGGCAGAAATTGCGCATCAAAGTAATTATTGTCTGGAAAAGCATATTCTAAAATTAGTTTACCACTCATATCTGTTATACTAACTTTGTTAATCTTCTCCTTTTCAGAAATCATAAAATAGTTACCCACTGGATTTGGGTAAATTATTCCGCTGGCGTTTTTAACAATTTCGTTTACCGAGGTGTTATCACGATTGTGGATAACTCCAACAGCATCAAGGTCGAAACCTCCCGATTCGAAAGGTGTAGGCCAGGGATCGTTAATAATTCTACCTTCCGAATCGTATGAAGCAAAATTGCTATCGATACTGCCAACTACATCGATAATTCTAACAGAAATAATATTTGTTAAGTCGAGTCCGGAAATATATTTCAGTTCCGATAAATCGAAAGGCACACCGTACAATGCTCTGTATTTACCGGCCAAATTATAAATCATTGCTGTATCAATCAAACCAAATGTACCAACCTGCGTATCTTGCTGTGTGAGCGATATAGAGTTAAATCTGTAATAGTCAACACCATTTGAGCTAACTTCCACAAAGGCAAGTTCAAGAAAATCGTGTGAAAAAGAGTTTTCGAATACGGCAAAATCCCAACCCTGTCCATCCGCAATAGGAGTATTAAAGTTTAAAACGACTCCACCACCATCGCCAAGGCTAACAACGGCATTATCGGCTTTGGCAAGGCCATAGTCTTCAATTCCGTAAGTTACCCAACCATATTCCGGCATCGAAATATCAATCCATCCTCTGGAAACAATACATTTGTTAGCCCAATCAACAAAAACATTGCTGTCGGCATGAATTGCTGTTGTGGTTGATTGCCTATATGATGGAGCATATTGCGCCGACAATGAATTGATAGATCCAATGATTAATGAAATGAGGATTATCAGAAAAATATTTGATTTAAAACCTTTTTCTTTTGGTGTCATCAAAATGTTTAGTTTTTAATAATGGGACTTGTCATCATCTTATTACCGTCAGACAATATCAAAAAGTACAGCCCGTTTTCAAGCATGTTTATATCAATGGCTGAGGATTTCGTTTTTAAGTTTATAAATCCACTTATAAGTGAACGACCACTAATATCTACAACCCTGAAATTTTCAGGATAAGTTCCCTCAATAACTTCAACGATAATTACTCCTGAAGAAGGATTTGGATAAATTTTGATAAGGTTTTCTGAAAATAACTCACCTGTTCCTGTATTATCCCTGTAATCGATAGCTATAGCATCAGGGGAGATTCCAGCTTCAAAACTGCCTATATCTTCACCATCAAGGTTATAAATAGTACCCAAACCTGTGGAAAAAAAATCGGTAGTTGTTACGTAAAACAGTTTGTTCAGAGTGTCCATTGCTACATCTGCGATTGTTAATGCCGGTGGTTGCACTAATACTGTGTCGAGAACTGAAAAATCGGTTAAATCGATAGACCCAATGCCACCATTAACTTCAATATATAATATGTTATTAATGAGTCCTGACATAGGCCCAATATATTCATTTATGAGATGAGATTGAGAATGTGAACCCAGCCGGTTCATAACAGAAATATACCCTGATGATCCCCCCCAGGGAGTTCTGTTTACCGACATGATCTTATTATCAGAATAGAACAGATCAACAATTCCTCTTCCAATAGTGTCAAAATTAATCTCCTCTACCAATGAATAATCTGCAAGGTCAATTATTGCAATTTTACCAACTGTACTGGCCCAGCCTCCGGGCACGGCTACATATGCAAGTTCATCAACAACCAGCAATCCTGCCGATTCATCCGAAACTTCTTCGATGTTACTTATCAGTGAAAGGTCTTCGGCAGAATAAACCCTCACAAAATTCTCTGTAACAGGATATTGAAAAGAAGCAATAAGTTCATCATTATTAACAAGCAACCTGTTAACACCAACTGCTTCAACAGCAGCTATTTTTTCATAAGTATCAATATTGAATTTAACAATTGAATCCTGTGCGGCAACAAAAGCAAATTCTTTTTCGATAATAACATCCTGCACCGATTGTGTTTGAATGGTGTCGAAAACGGTAGTAACACCTGTAACTGGCGAATAGGAAGCTATTGTAACAAAATCATTGGGGTTGGAAATGTTACCACCCGAACAAACAATTACCTGTTTGGTAAACGTGTTTTGCGCAAAGTTAATTTGCACGAATAACAGCATAGTAGCTGTAAACATTAATGAGAAGTAAGTTTTTTTCATAAAAAAAGCTTTAAGGTTAAAAAATAATTAGTTAATTAAACCTCAAAACTTTACAGGAATAAACGAAATTTAATGACAGTAATATCATCTTGCTTTTATCCCGAAAGCTTTGATCAAACATTACAAAGGCAGGTCTTCTGACTTACTCGCTTTTGAGGCCTTCCCATCTGCCTTAGGCAGAAAGTGACCGGGTTTCAAAAGCTGTATTTGAGTATTACAGCAGCGGGAACTGTACAGGTTTCACACCTGTTTCCCTATTAAGTCATCCATCAGGTCAGATGGAATTGACACCATTGTTAGTAGCAAAAGTAAATAATTTATTAAATTGTAAAGAATAATAATATAAATAGTTTAAAGGTTGTATTATTCGAATTTATAATATTCAGATATTGAGTTAATTAGTTTAGTATGTACAATTCTTAACACTAATATTGCGTTTTTATAAATATATTTGTGAAGGTTCTGTTGATCTTTGTATTAATCAATATAAATTAAATGAAAAAAGAAATGAAAAATCTAAAAAGCAATGTATTTTTTAAGGTTGGTATAATCGTTATCATGATTTTAATATTACTTATCCCAACAACGATGGTTCAAGAACTTATTCATGAGCGAGAAGTTATTCAACTGAGCGCCATTAATGAAGTAAGTTCAAAGTGGGGAGATGGGCAAACCATCACGGGGCCGTATATAGCGATACCATATAACAAATATATTAAACAGTTTTCTAAAAAAGATTCGATTGATAAAATAATTAAGATTCAGGATTGGTTATATTTTTTACCTGAACAACTCATTATTGATGGCACAATTTCTCCTGAAAAAAGATACAGAGGAATTTATGAAGTTGTTGTGTATGAGTCAGCTTTAAAAATTAGCGGGATTTTTAATGAGCTTGATTTTAAACAATTTGACATTGATAGCAGAGATATTCATTTTGATAAAGCTACTCTTAATCTTGGAATAACTGACCTGAAAGGGATTGAAAAACAGATTAGTTTAAACTGGAACGATAGAAGTATCTTCTTTAACTCCGGCACAAGTACAAATGATATTGTATCGAGCGGTATAAATGCTACAATCCCGGTTGTTAATCATGATTCTTTGAACTATACTTTTTCAATGGAAATAGACTTAAAAGGTAGTCAGTATTTATATTTTGTCCCGGTTGGTAAAACCACCGATGTTAATTTAAAGTCAGATTGGCCGACACCCAGTTTTACGGGTAATTACCTTCCGGACGATAGAAATATATCGAATGCCGGTTTTACTGCATTTTGGAATATTCTTCACTTGAACAGAAACTATCCGCAGAGTTGGAAAGGTAGTCATTACAGTGTACAAAACAGTTCATTTGGAACGGATATGCTACTACCTGTTGGTTGGGATAGCATTGGTAGTTTTTTATTCTTTACTACTTGCACTTAGCGAGCACATCAGGTTTAATTTATCATACCTCTTAGCATCAATACTTACTTTACTATTGGTAACCGGGTACACGACGGCAATCTTAAAGTCAAAAAAAATTGGTGGTTTAATCCTGGGTATTCTGATAATTTTGTATACTTTTATATTTACCATAATCCAATTAGAAGATTATGCGTTATTAATAGGAAGTATTGGAATATTTGTCATACTTGGAATTGTGATGTATTTCTCACGAAAAATTGATTGGTACAGTATAAGCATTGGAAACACCGAAACTAAATAGTAGTTTATAGTGGTCTGATTGTTAATATCCATATTATTGAAGGTCTTATTTATCAATTTGGTTTGTTAATTTTTCATAAGAATTCATTAGTGATGCGTTAACTTTTTAATCTTATTTAGTTTACAACCGCTTACGGTATTAATTAGCTGTGGGTATATTTTAGATAAACACAATATAGTGTGGATATTTGGGGTTGTGTTTTTTTTGCAAAAAATTAACAAACAGAAGCAAATCATATAAAATTTATTAAATTTGTAAGAAAAAAATAAATGCCAAAGATTTTTGAATATTTAGGAATCATAATTTTCTTCTATTCCAATGAACATGAACCGATACATGTTCATGCGGAGAAAGGAGAATTTCAAAGTAAGGCCGAATTTATTATCTCAAATGGAAAAATCATAGAAATTAGAATAAAAGAGAATAAAGGATTTAAACCATTAAAAGGTGCAGACCTGAATAATTTCAAAGACTTTTTATCAGTTTATGCCAACGAAGTCGTTAAAAAATGGATTGATTATTTTGTTTACCATAAAAACGTTGATTTTGAACGAATAACAAATAAGGTAAAATGAAAATTATAGAACAATATTCGGAAAAACAATTCGATAAGATTGAAATTGGATTTGCAAAATACATAGGAGATTATGCAATTCGAATAAAATTTAAAGATGGGACTGAAAAACTTATTGACTTTAAATCCTTTTTGAGTAAATCTCAACATCCATCAATAAATAAATATTTAAAAGAAGATCTGTTTTCAAATTTTCAAATTGTTAAAGGTAACCTTAATTGGAATGACTATGATTTGATTTTTCCAATTTGGGATCTATATAATGGACGAATTGAAGGATAAAAGAAGCACCAAAACCACATCACGCAATATAAAAAATTGGGGTAGAAAGTGGTAAATATGAAAATTATAACATTAAATAAACGGCGTAGTAAATTGAAAGTTTGGTGATTCAAAATGCCCAACTTTTCATATTCACAGTTACCAACAATTATGTGGGGGAAAGTCATTGTATCCGTTTTTCTATTGCTCTACTCGTGTAATTCAAACACTGAAAAAGAACCCATTGAAAAATGGAAACAGGAAATTCTTGAAACAGAACAAAACTTCGCCAGGCAGGCACACAAAGAAGGAGTGCCCAAAGCTTTTTTAACCTATACTGCCGAAGACGCTGTATTATTACGCAATAATCAATTGGTTATAGGCAAAAATGCAATCAGGGAATATTACAAAAATAAGTCAGCAGGTGAGAGCAATGTTAGCCTGACCTGGAAACCTGATTTTATGATGTTGCCGAATCGGGTGATCTGGGATATAGTGCGGCCAATATACCTTTTCGGTAATTGATTCAAGTGGTAACAAAACTGAAAGTACTGGTGTGTTTCATACTGTTTGGAAAAGACAACCCGATGGGAGCTGGCGATTTGTCTGGGATTAAATTCACATACTATGAGTAAATTCATAAACATAGTTTTAGTTACATTTTTATTAATATGGATCGTAGGATGTAAGAATTCGCGTAATAAACTTGCTGTAACTTCTCCATCCAAAAATATTGATGTCGGATTTTTTGTTAACGATGAAGGTTCAGCTAATTATTTTGTGAAATATAGAGGAGCGCTAATAATTGACACTTCTGATATGGGATTTGACTTTCTAAATCAAGCACCACTTAAAAAAGGATTGAAAATTATTGACATTAAAACTAACTCAGTTGATGAAGACTGGGAAATGCAATGGGGTGAACAACGAATTGTTAATAATCATTACAATGAGATGATTATTAAATTAGAAGAGAGTATGGCTCCTAACCGCAAACTAAATATTTATTTCAGAGCCTATAACGATGGTATTGGATTTAGATATGAATTTCCTGAGCAAGAAGGTGTAGATAGCGTTATTATTGTGGATGAAAACACTCAATTCAAACTAACCGGCAACCATACTTGCTGGTGGATACCTGGCGATTGGGACATTTACGAACATCTGTACCACACAACTAAATTTTCTGAAATTGATGCCCTTGCGGCACGCAACCAACAATGGTTGGCCCAAAGTCATATACCTGAAAATGCTGTTAATACACCTGTTACCATGCGTATTGAATATGGGCTACATCTAAGTTTTCACGAAGCTAATCTTACCGATTATGCAGGAATGACACTTAAAGTGGATAAGGAAAATTTATCAATGATCAGTGAATTGGTAGGTTCCGACCGTTTGGGTTACAAAGTAAAACGGGCATTACCGTTCAGTACCCCATGGCGTACTATCCAAATTAGTGAAGAAGCATCTGACCTGATTGAATCAAATTTGATTGTGAACCTAAATGAACCTAATAAATTAGGTGATGTTAGTTGGTTTAAACCAAAAAAATATGTTGGCATTTGGTGGGAAATGCACATTGGTATATCAAGTTGGGACTTAAAAAGTGGCAGGCATGGTGCAACCACCGAAAATGCTAAAAAATATATTGATTTTGCTGCAAATAATAACATTTCAGGTGTGCTGGTGGAAGGATGGAATACGGGATGGGAGCATTGGATTGGTTTTGAGGATAGGGAAGGGATATTTGATTTCGTTACTCCATATCCTGATTATGATATTGCAGCAGTAGTAGATTATGCCAGCGAAAAGGGAGTTGAAATCATTATGCATCATGAAACCTCGGGAGCACCAATTACTTATGAGCAGCAGTTGGATACTGCATACGCCTTAATGAAGAGTCTTGGGATACACTCTGTAAAAACAGGCTATGTCGGGCCAATTATTCCTAAAGGGGAATATCACCATGGGCAATGGATGGTAGTTCATTACAGGAAGGTAGTTGAGACCGGTGCAAAATACAAGGTTGCTATTAACGCTCATGAACCAATAAAAGCCACAGGTATTCGGCGTACATATCCAAATGCCATTTCAAGGGAAGGATTACGTGGACAAGAATTCAACGCCTGGGCAAGTGACGGCGGAAACCCTCCTGAGCATTTGTCAATAGTTGCCTTTACCCGAATGTTAGCCGGACCGATAGATTTTACACCGGGTGTATTTGATATTAAACTAAAAACGAAAGAAAACAATCAGGTCAATACCACACTTGCCCATCAGCTGGCACTTTATGTTGTGATTTATAGCCCAATCCAAATGGCTTGTGATTTACCCAAAAATTATGAAGGAAACCCTGCATTTCAATTTATTAGGGATGTTGGAGTAGATTGGGAACAAACTACAGTGTTGAATGGTGAAGTAGGAGATTTTGTTACAATTGCCAGGCAGGAAAAAGAAACCGAGAATTGGTTTGTGGGCAGTATTACTGATGAAAATGAAAGAGAAATTCATATAAATTTTGATTTTCTTGATCCCGGTAAAGAATATAAAGCCATTATTTATAAAGATGGAGCCGATGCGCACTGGAAAGATAATCCTATAAGTTATGAAATTGAAAAAACAATTTTAACAAGCAAGATAGAAAGGTCATTTTTATTAGCCGCAGGCGGGGGATTGGCAATAAGCCTTGAAGTTAAAAAGTAGGAAAAAATGGAATTGTTAAAAATATATAATTCGCTGGAATAATCCCTAAAAACTGATGACATCGTCCAAAAATGAACTAATTTTGACAAAAATAAAGATTCCGGTTCACTTAAAAATTAGTTACTAAAATGAAAACAACACTAAGTTATCTGATTGTCCTGGTCCTACTTGCCTTTGTTGGTAATTCTCAGGATGTAACAACAGTAGAAGCCAAAAATTACGACATAAGTGCCAATTTAGATTTACAAGCTGTAGCAACTGTTTTCGGTGAGTCGAATGATTTGCAGGATTTTGAAAAACGGTTAAATGATCCTGATAAGCATATATCGAATCTCGATTTAAATAATGATGGAGTAGTTGATTACCTGCGCGTTATCGAAGTTTCAAAGGATAATACTCATGTTGTTACAATTCAGGCAGTAATTGGTGAAGATCAGTTCCAGGATGTTGCCACTATCGATGTTGTAAAAGATAATTCAGATAATACAACCGTCCAGGTTGTAGGTGATGTTTATATGTATGGCCCCGATTACATCGTTCAGCCGGTGTATGTCCATCAGCCTGTAATCTATACCTATTTCTGGGGACCAATGTACAGTCCCTGGTATTCACCTTACTATTATGGTTATTATCCACCGTATTACGACCCATGGGCTCCATATCCTACGTATTATTACACAACAAATGTTTATGTAAATTATAATAACTCATACAGATATCCTACAGAAAGATACAGCAGGGCTTCAGTTGAATTGGAGAATAGAAACCGGAGAAATGATTTTGGAAAGAAATATCCCGACAGATCATATAATGAACGGACTAATTCGCAGGGTAATGCCAGATCAAATATCCATACCGGTAATAATGATGCTACAAACAGGCCAAATCAGAATGCAACCGGCAGGAAGGTACAAAAGGATTGGAAACCCGAAGAGGGTTTAGACAGAAATACAAACATGGAAAAAACCAGAGTTGTTACTTCTCCACAAAAATCAGTCAATAATCCTACCGAAAACCGGAAACCGGCGAATCAGGTAAATACCCATGATAGACCTGAACAAAAACCTGTCGCTAATCCTGTTGAAAACAGGCAACCTCCAAATCAAAGAAATATGAGTAATGAGAAACCTGTACCGAAAACTGTTAACAACCCTTCAGAGGCCAGGCCACCTACAAATCAGAGTAATCAAAATGTCGTAAAACCTGTTCAAAAGAGCATGGATAGCCCTACTCAGGCCAGGCCAGCGTCAAACCAGGTGAATACTGAAAAACCTCAACAGAAATCTGTAAATCAACATAATACTGCTAAACCGGCAACTCGAAATACTCCTGACCCGGATGATAATACCAAGCCTAAAAAGAAATAATTCATCAAAATTTACGATAATGTTTGTCAACGCTCATGTTCATACTTTTAGAGATGTTGATGTGCCCCGCCGGTTTCTTCCCTTGGGACTGGTGAGGGTACTTGCCGATTTTAGCGATCTAAAGATCTGTTTTGCACACTTTGGCTCAGAGTATTTCTGGGAATGTAATACTTTTGTAGAAATATGTATCTTTAGCCACCAGTTAAACTAAAATTTGAATTGAACATGAAAGCTCTTATTAAGGTACTAATTCTTATTCTAACGATCTCGTTTTCTTTAACTTATTCCTCTTGTTCAAGAAAGAGCCATGGATTTAATTACAAGTCCGACCCAAAAAGTGGTGCCACTTCATACGACCCGGTTGTTACTAAACACAAACCAATTCGTAAGAAATTCATTTTAAATAATAAGCGAAAAACCATACTTGGTCATAGTAAACCCCCAAGGAGCAATTAAATAAGTTGCTTAGGATTCAATAGTTGGCATTGTGTTGTTTCGAACATGACATAATTTTTAATTTAACTGACACACATCCCCTTAAAATTCATAATAATTTGACAGTGATGGTAGCATTGCATTATGCAACTGCATTGGCATATTGTTTGATAAGCAAAACAAAAAATTAATTAAAATGACATTTAATATTGGAATTTAAAATAATTACATAATAAACATAAGAAAATGAAAGAATTACAACCATTAAACGAAAATGTATTGTTAGACATAAGTGATAATAAAGCAGAGCAAAAAACTGCTTCAGGAATAATTATCCCTGATTCGGCAAAAGAAAAACCACAATACGCAAAAGTAATTGCAATTGGCAATATTGAAAATTCAGGTATTGTTGTTGGCGACACCGTTTTTTTCAAAAAATATACCGGAACCGAGTTTGAATTCGAAGGAGGTAGTTATTTGATGGTGCCTTATGCCGATCTGTTGGCAAAAATTGTTGAAACTGAGGAAATTTAATTTTGTGGTTTCATATAAAAATGAGCTGCTTTGGTTAAACAGGGCAGCTTTTTTTGTGAATTGCAATAATAAGAAAAACAATAACTTCATATTGATAACGGAAAAAAACATCTGATTACAATGCCTAATTATGTAACTTCCTGAATGCACTACCCAAGTTATCAATTATATCGCTCGCAATCAATGCATCTAATCCTTTTTCGTCGGCGGCTATATCGCCAGCCAGTCCGTGTAAATAAACACCTAATATTGATGCAATTCCCGATGTGCACCCCGAAGCCAGTAAACCTGTAATTATTCCTGTTAACACATCGCCGCTGCCTGCTGTAGCCATGCCCGGATTTCCTGTGGAGTTAAAATAGCATTGACCATCGGGGAAACAGATGCTGGTGTAGGCACCTTTTAATACGATGTATATTCCGTGCTTTTGGGCAAGATTTTTTTGTTTTTCAAGTCGCTCAAAATCGTTTTTCCAGCTTCCGGCAATCCGTTGAAATTCTTTGGGATGTGGTGTAAGGATACTTCCTTTTGGCAAAAATGCAAGCCATGTTGGGTTTTCACCTAGTATGTTGATTGCATCTGCATCAAAAACTATCGGGCACATGCTGTTTTGAATTAACAATTTCATTGCCATTTGCGACTCGTGTTCCATCCCCATACCGGGACCAATTCCAATGGCATTATAAAGTCCAAGGTCGGGCACTTCTGAAAAATAGTTATCATATCTGTCGATACTGATCATAGTTTCGGGTGATGCAGTTTGGAGGATTTGAATACCGGCCTTTGGTACATGAGTGTGCAATAACCCAACGCCCGATCTCAGGCATGCCCTTGAGGCGAGTATTGCCGCTCCCATCTTGCCATAACTTCCTGCAATAAGCAAGGCATGCCCATAAGTGCCTTTGTGAGAGAATTTAGCACGACCTTTTAGTACCGGTTTAATATCGTCTCTAATAATAAAATGGTTTTTAGTTTCTGCAGTATTAATATATTCATGACTCAAACCAATATCCACCACTTCCCAGTTACCAACATACATTTCATTTTCGGGTAATAAAAAAGCCAGTTTTGGAAATTGAAACGAAAGAGTATAATCGGCTTTGATAATTTCACCTTTTCCTTCAAACGATGTATTATCGGCAAAAAGGCCGGATGGCATATCAATTGAAATTGTTATTGCTTTTGCATTATTGATATATCTGATCACTTCCCCTATAAATCCAACTATGGGTTTTGATAAACCCGATCCAAAAATCGCATCAACAATAACATCATTACTGCCAATATCATCAATTTCACTTTGTTCATTAATTTCATTTATTGTGATGTTTGAAATACCTATTAATCTTTCATAATTAATTTGAAAATCATCGGTTGTATTATCGGAATACCGGATAATACTTATTATAACAAGATAGCCACTATTAGCAAGCATTCTTCCGAGGGCAAGGCCATCACCACCATTGTTTCCTAATCCTGTAAAAATTTGAATTTTTTTATCGGCACTAACATTTTTTTGTACCCAATTGAAAATCTGAGTTGCCGCTCTTTCCATTAAATCAATGGATGCAATTGGCTCATTTATAATTGTATAGGCATCAGCATTACGTATATTATCTACAGAAAGAATTTTCATGATTTAAGTTTTAATTCGATATAAATATACAATGAAAAATTTATTTCAGCAATTTTACTTTAAAAAATGTAATTTTACTAAAATATAGATAAATACAAGTTATTGTATTTGGGCGTTTTATGCAAGGCAATTAAAAGTGCTGCTGAATGTTAAAATCCAAATTTGAACATCGACTTTTTCTTAGGTATTTAAGATTACTGGAGATTCAAAAACAAAGACCAAGTTTTGAATACCTGAAAAAAATTGTTAGAGCACAAATTTCAAAGATACCATTTGAAAACATTTCTAAACTATATTATAAGAAGCACTTTAACTTAAAACAGTTGATTGACTTTGAACTTTATCTTGATGGAATTGAAAAATATGGATTTGGAGGCACATGTTATTCTAACAACTTCTATTTAAACCAACTCCTAAGTTGGTTAGGCTATGAAATTAAACTCTGTGGGGCTGATATGAAAAACCCAGATGTGCATTTAGTAAATATTGTTAATATTGAAAATCGTGAATTTCTTGTTGATACAGGTTATGCTGCACCATTTTCAGAACCTCTTCCAATCGATTTATTATATGATTATACTATTCATATGGGGCTGGACAGATATATTGTAAAACCTAAGACGAACCATAATTCTCAGATTGAATTATATCGTAACGGCGAATTAAAGCATGGGTATAAAATTAATCCTGGGGCGAGAAATATAGGTGAATTTCAACAAGTTATCGAGAATTCCTTCAAAGCAAGTGCAACATTTATGAATGCATTATTACTTACTCGTTTTGATAATAATAATTTTGTCGTTATCCACAACAGGACCATTATTGAGACATACGGAAAGGTTATGAAAAAGAATTCATTAGGATCTGTTGAGCAATTAGCTTCAGTCATCAATGATCGTTTTAACATCCCTGAGGCAATTGTAATTGAAAGTATAGCTGGACTTCAAATGCATAAAAATGGTTGGAGTTGAGATTTAATAAAATATGTAATTTAGAATAGTAAAATTCAGATCATTTTATCAGTTTTTGGGCAATACAATCCCCATCCTGCCAGTGCACGATCATTATAGTATTAAATCCTAAACTCATAACCGCTTAACTTTTAATTGGGACATCTGACATAGTGAACGTATCCTGCTTATGCCTCGATGGTGTACGTTTGACCTTTCTCCCAATATTTCTTCCACAAGTGCAAGGCCATCACCACCGCTGTTTCCTAATCCTGTAAAAATTTGAATTTTTTTATCAGTACTAACATTTTTTTGAAACCAATTGAAAATCTGAGTAGCAGCTCTTTCCAATAAATCAATAGATGCAATTGGCTCATTTATAATTGTATAGGCATCAGCTTCATGTATAATATCTGCAGAAAAAATTTTCATGATTTGAGTTTTAATTCGATATAAATTTACATTGAAAAATCTAATACCGCAATTTTACTATAAAAAATGTAATTTTACTGAAATATAGATAGACACAAGTCGTTGTGTTTTGATGGTAGTTGTGTATCATTGAAGGAAATTACGAAATAAACTAAAAACGAATTAATTACGACGCTATAATCAAATATTTATTCAACCCTAAATACAAATAATTATGGAAAATGGAAAAATAAAAATCCCAATATGGTTTTGGGTAGTAACTATCTTTTTTCTTCTATGGAATATAATGGGCGTTTTTTCCTTTTATGAACATACTTTTATTTCAGAGGAAGCCTTGGCGAAATTGCCGGAACAAGAAAGAGAACTTTATGGAGACTATCCAATATGGACAACCATTGTTTTTGCTATTGCAGCATTTGGTGGATTATTAGGCTCTTTAGGACTGATATTTAAAAAGAAATGGTCTAAAATAGCTTTTATCATTTCATTATGTGCTATCATTCCACAAATGGTTCATAATGTATTTTTCACTAAATCTATGGAAGTTTACGGCCCGGTACAAGCCGCTACAATGCCGATTATGGTCGTGGTTTTTGGTGTATTTTTAGTATGGTTTTCAAATGTTGCAATAAAAAAGAATTGGTTAAATTAGCGATACGAAACAAAAAATATAGTGCATTTGGCCGGTAATGCTATAAATGAACATAATAGCTTTATTAAACTTAATAACTTATTGAAACTTTGGTGCATTGCAATACAAAACGCATCAAATTTAAACTTTTGCCTTCTTAAAAAAATATCATGCTGAAGCCATACGCTTATGAATAAATCACATTTTGAAAAGTTAGAACGAATGTATTTGCAAGCTAATGTGAATAAAATGATATTTGATACAACTACTTGCAAAATTACAAAAGAAAGGTCTGAAATTAGCCTAGTTGTTTCTGAAAAGTATTTTCACGCGCTAGGAGCTATTCATGGTTCTGTATATTTTAAATTACTTGATGATGCTTGCTTTTTTTCTGTCAATTCCATTGTGGAAGATGTTTTTGTATTAACAACATCTTTCAATATAAATTTAATTCGACCTGCAAATCATGGTTTGATAAAAGCTATTGGAAGAGTTAAGTTTAAATCAAAAGAATTGTATGTTGCTGAAGCTACTTTGTATAATGCAGAAGGAAGGGAAATTGCATTTGGGACTGGTAATTTTGCAAAAAGTAAAATACCTTTATCTGAAGATATTGGATATAAATAATCGGAAAAGAAAAAGACGAAAGTACAACAATAATTCATGTTCTACAATTGGACAGACTGTTTATAGAAAAAGCATTAAATGCAGAATTCAAAGACTTTGAAGATGTGTTGCAAAACTTCTGAGCGATAAATAATGGAGAAATAGATTTATAATCACCACCATTGTTTCCTAATCCTGTAATAATATGAAAACAATAGAAGAAAGTGTTGTTACAGCGATGGACGGTTCTGATAAGGAACTTTTCCCATATTTACCTTATATACTTCAAGATCTGTGGGAAATTGGGGCTGACCCATACGCAATAATCAAACTAATAGGCAAACATTTTACTAATTGTGCCAACTTAAAAGTCCTTGATTTAGGTTGTGGAAAAGGAGCCGTTTCAATAAAAGTGTCCCAAAAATATGGATGCCATTGCTATGGGATAGATGCTATCCCTGAATTTATTGATTTAGCTAAAGAAAAAGCGATAGACTATAAAGTAGAGCATTTGTGTACATTTGAGATTGGTGATATTAGAGAAAAAGTAAGTGAATTATCAGGTTATGATATTATAATACTTGGAGCTATCGGCCCTGTTTTTGGAGATTATTACTCAACCCTGACAACTTTATCAAAATGTCTTAATAAATCAGGGATTTTCGTAATTGATGATGGGTACATTGAAAATAATAGTGATTACATTCACCCCTTGATTCAAAAGAAGAACACAATCATTCAGCAAATTGATTCTGCCGGAATGCAGCTAATAGAAGATGATGTGATCCAAAAAGATGATATTAAAGATTCGAATGACTATATATTTGACAATCTGAAAAAGCGCTGCTTTGAGCTGATTAATAAATATCCCGATAAGAAAGAACTTTTTGAAAGCTACATAAAGAATCAGGAAATTGAAAACGATGTTCTTGAAAACAAGGTAGTTTGCTCAACTTTGATTATAAAGAGAAAAAACTAAACCACTATGGACTAAAAGTTCAATAGGTTTATTGCACGAATGAAATTCGTTTTGAAATTACCTAATCATAAACGGAAGCCAGAAGTTAGAAGTCAGAAGTTGTTCAAGCTTCAAACCCCATGCAGAACAATTATTTTTCTGGTTACAATCGTGTTTAATTAATAGCACTAATGTTCCTGCTTACAACTAAGTGCGGGATGAGCATTGGTTGGCAACTGGACGTTTTTACCTAAAGAGTTTTATATAATTATCAAATATATATTGCCTACTTCTTTGACCACCTGTAACTTCTTTTAAAATGTTCATTTTCTCTAAGTCAGCAATTAGTTTGTAGGACGATGGCATCGATATTTCTGTTATTTTACTAACCCTTTCAGCATTAACTAATGGTCTTTTATATAAATAATCTACTACTTTTTTTGCATTTACAGCTCTGCTGCCTAACAATTGAACATTCTCTTCGGTATTTTTTTGTAATTGCAGAATATTATCAAAAGTTAAAATCCCGTTTCTAGCAGTTTCAATTATCCCAACAAGAAAAAACTTGAACCACTGATCTAAATCATTTTTCTCTCTAACAATCATTAAGTTATCGTAGTATAATTTTCGATTTTTTTCGAAGAAGTCAGATAAATACAATACTGGCTTTTTCAAAATATTTTTGCTAACCAAATACAATGGAATTAATAATCGTCCTACTCTACCATTTCCATCAAGAAATGGGTGAGTTGTTTCAAATTGATAATGAACCAAAGCAATTTTTAATAATTCCGGTAAAAATATTTCTTCATTATGTAGAAATTTTTCTAAGTCGCTCATTAATTCTGGAATTGAAGTATGCACAGGTGGAATAAAAGTGGCATCATTAATTGTTGCGCCTCCAATCCAATTTTGGCTATTCCTAAATTCTCCGGGTTGTTTTTTTTCTCCTCTAACTCCTTGCAAAAGTATCTTGTGAGTATTTTTTATTAATCTTGAAGAGAACGGTAGCTTTTCTAGTTCACTTATTGCCCATTCCATTGCTTTAATGTAGTTTTGAACTTCTTCCCAATCATCTCTTTTGTTTAAGGGAATGTCTTCCATATCAAGTAGGGCTTCATCCATGTTTGTCTGAGTTCCCTCAATCTTGCTACTTTTTGTTGCTTCCTTCAATACATGCATGCTAATAAATAAGTCGATATTCGGGACATATTTTGAATACATATCAAGTCTTCCAATTTCTCTATCAGCCTGACTCAATAGTTGCATTACTTCCATATTTTTGATTTGCAATTGTTTATTGATCAATTCAGGTTGGAAACTTTTGTAGTATCCCTGGCTTATATATTCTCCAGATTTAAAATGTTTCATGATAATAATTTTAAACAAAGGTAATCATTATTTAAAATATCCCCTAAAAACTTAAATAAATAATGCCCTTATTTAAGTTATTGAATTCTCAAATTTAATAGTCTTTCAGGTTTTAAATTCTACGGCTTGAATGTCATCAAAATTTTCAATACACTATGGAAAATTCAGGGGCTATGAATTGACGAATTTTTCTATCTACTGTGAAATCGTTTAGTTCGGTGGGCAAGAAAACGGTACAAACGTTATAGAACAAGCTTAAACATAGCTTTTCGGTGGTTAGATAGAGTGCGGAAACAGTTTCCCTGTCTTCTTTATCATTGGCAATTAGGTTTTTCGAACTAGAACGTTTAGATTTGTATAACGAGAGCCGTATGACGCGAATGCGTCATGTATGGTTCAGTGAGAGGCTTGGTGTGAAATTACTCTTGCCTACTCAACACTTATCGTTTACATTAATTTAAAACAGACAGTACGTAATTAGTATTTAATGAGAAAATTATTTAAAATGATTGGAATTTCTATTATTGCAATATATGGTTTAATAATAATTGTTGCAACACTTTTTTTGATTTTTAGCCCTCAGTTTGGAAAAAGCGCAACCAAAGAAAAAAAAATAGAATACGCTAAATCAGGAAATTACGAAAATGGAAAGTTTATTAATCAAAATCCAACTACTATGGACTTGCAGTATTGGGAATTGATTAAGAAAATGATAAAAGACTCTCCCAACAGAAAACCAAATGAGAATATTATTGTTGAAAAAATAAACTTGAAAGCTATTGAAAATCATAACACTGGCGTTACAAAACTTACGTGGTTTGGTCATTCAACGTTCTTATTAGAAATGGGTGGTAAGAAAATTCTTATTGACCCTATGTTAGGAAAGTCACCTTCGCCTCATTCATTAATTGGTCCTAAACGCTACTCAAAAGAGGTACCTATTGAAATTGAAAAACTACCTGCAATTGAGGCCGTAATTTTATCTCACGACCATTATGACCACCTAGATTATGAATCAATTCAAAAATTAAAAGGAAAGGTTGGTCATTACTTTACCCCATTAGGTGTTGGTAATCATTTAGTAGAATGGGGAATAGCAGAAGAAAAAATTAGCGAATTATATTGGTGGGAAAGCATTGAATTTGATAGTATAAAATTAGTATGTACTCCCGCCCGACATTTTTCAGGAAGAGGAATATTTGACAGATCAACAACTTTGTGGTGTTCATGGGTAATTGCAGGAAAAAAAGATAATATTTTCTTTAGTGGAGATAGTGGCTATGACACGCATTTTATGGATATAGGCGAAAAATATGGACCTTTTGATATTTCACTAATGGAATGTGGTCAATACAATGAGGATTGGAAACTTCTTCATATGATGCCGGAAGAGGCAGTACTAGCGTCAATTGACCTAAAAAGCAAGCTAATACTACCAATACATTGGGGAGCTTTTACATTGGCTTTTCATGATTGGAATGACCCAATTGAAAGAATAACCAAAAAAGCACATGAATTAAATATGCCTGTAACTACACCAAAAATTGGAGAGCCGGTTATACTTGGAAAAACAACTTTCCCATCAGAAAAATGGTGGACCATTTATGTGTCGAAAAATGAATAAAACGTGTGGTAACAAGATGGTCACTGAAATTGAACATTCATCCAATACTTAGGGCATTGGTTTTAATATTTACGAGACAAACTGTGTATGTCTTTCTGTGACAAACCAGGCTGGAATAACTATCGAAACATTAATAAATAATACATTTATTGTTCTACTCCAGCCACGGATCCATATTAGTGTTTGTACTTGCGTAGATGTTGGTATTTGTAAACTTAACGATTGTTTGTAGCATTTCAAGTTTCACTTGTGATTCTTTATCTGAAGGGTTCGATTGAAGTATGGTAATATAGTCGTTTATTGCTTTACTGTGTTCCTGAATCTTAGTGTATAGTTGTGCTCTTGAATGTAACAGATTCAGATTGTTATCAGAACTTTGAATTTCCTTACTTAACTTCTCAATTCGTTCAAGTATTTCCTGATTTTCCCATTCTTTGTTCATCTAATCACTTTTTGAAATCCTAAGCATAGTAATTTCAATATCCCCATTTTCAGGAATAATAGTAAACCAATTGTTATCTTCAGCAAACCATTTGTACTGGTTTCCAACTCTTACAATATAATCATTAGTTGTTTCACCTTCAACAACCTGAACCACAAACCCCCCATTCTTACCTGTATCACTTCCATAGCTAAATATTATTTTAAATGGATTACCGGTTAAATTTTTGGCTTTGAGGAAGATATAGTTACTTTTTCTAACATTTATTTTAACCGGCTCAAAATCAAATTTTTCGGTTATTCCCGAAGATATTGTATCGGAGCTCTTTATAACATCAACGATTGAATTTTCTTCGATGTATCTGCTGATTTTCTCGATCATTTCGGCAGGGTATGTTTCATCTAATTTAATTTTACCTGCTTTTCGGTAAGCAACTATAGCCTTGTCGTATATTTTTGATGCATATAATTTGTCGGCATCTGCAATTGCAACATTATATTCTGCTGACAGCCGTTTTAACTTTTCAGCAATAAAGCCATTACATTCGGCTATTTTTTGTTGAGGATAATTTTCACCCGGTTTAATGCTGCCGGCTAATTGGTATTTTATAACAGCATCTTCATAATGCCCCTGTTCAAAGAAATTGTCAGCGGCAACTACTGATTCAGTATAGCGTTTCTCTTGTTCTGCTGCCATTTTTATAAGTGTATTATCAATATCTAAGATACGTTTTACCGGATATTGCTGATCATTTCTAAGAGTCTGAGCTTTTTCAAACTCAACCCTCGACAGCTCAAAACTCCCATCTTCAAACAGTTTATCACCTTTGGCAACAGCATCCTCATAGGTTTTTTTAAGTTCTGCTTCCTTTTGTATGTTAATCTGAATGGTTTCAACCTCCAGCTTTTTTTGTTGTGCTGATTTATCGCCAGGAATTAAAGCTATTGCCTGATCATACCTTGCGATTGCGGTAGCATACTCCTTCTGATTTTTAAAGGAGTCACCCTCTTCAATAGTACTATCAAACTGTTGCTTAATTTCAGCAATTTTTGTTTTAACAAAAATTAAACTGTCAATCCTGTTTATTTGGCTATGAGGTATATTCTCATAGGGTTTGAGTTCGGCAGCATCGACATATGAACTTTTTGCCTCCACTAGCTTATCTTGATTAAACAACCCCTCAGCTGTAAGCATTAGTTCATTGTATTTTTCGTCTATTTGCTTTTGTTTTGCATCCTCAGCCATCAATAGCGTTATGGCATTAATTTTTGCCTGTGGGTAAGCTTCATCTGGTTTGAGGTTTAATGCCATGTTATAATTGGCAAGTGCATCAGAATATGCTTCAATGTCCAGCAGGCTGTCACCAATTGTTACATATAATTTGTAGTTTTTTTCAAGATCTTTTTTCCCTTCCTCCAGTTTTTCATCAATTTTTTCTATCATGTCGGCAGGATAATTTTTTTCGGGCCATAATTTCGATGCATCTAAATATTGCCTGCGAGCCGAAATAAAATCTTTAGAAACGTAGAATTCATCTGCCTTTTCAATCTGACTGTTGTACTTTTTTTGTTTGCTGTTAAGTGGTATTAACTCAGCAATTTTCTGCTTCGCCACGTTATTTTCAGGGAATACGCTATCGGCTTCTTTATAAATATTTAAGGCTTTATCGTAATTTTTTATAAGGAGGTATTTTTCTGCATCTTCTAATTTCTGGTTGAAAATTACTTCCCTTCGTTCATATTCTGTTTTAAGAATATTGGCATTATTTAGTTCAGTTATTGGCGCATCTTTTTCCGGAAAAATACCTGCAGCTTTACGAAAGCTGGCGATTGCATTATCATATTGCTTGTTGGTAATATAAACTCTCCCGGCTGCCATTGCTTTATCAAATGAGGCAATTTTTTCTTTTTCATTGGTTTGAAATTCCACAATCTCTCGCACTTTTGTTAATGCGTATTCGTCATTAGGGATAATTTTTAGTGCTTTAAGAAATAGGGTTATTGCAGCACTTAGTTCATTTTTATCGTATAGTTCATCAGCAAGATCAATAATATCGTAGAACTCATCTTCTGAAGCCAGAGTGGATTTCATTTTTTCAACAATGATTGATATTTTTCCATTTGCATAATTATCGCCGGGTTTAAGTTTTAGAGCTAATTGGTAGTAGGCTTTTGCGTTAAGCAGTTCAGAGTTGGCATAGTGCTTGTCTCCGTAAATAATTGCTTCGTCGTACGTAGTAACCTCTTGAGCAATAGTTGTTAATCCTAAAAACAGAATTATTAGCGGCGCAATAAATTTAAATAGAAAGTTGAATTTTATTGTGATGGGAACTGCTTGCATTTTTATTTTTTTAGTCTGTTTTTTTATGGTTAACAACTTATAACATATAACATAAAACATATAAAACTTAACGTCCATTTCTATAAATTATTTTCTGTGGAGATTATGCCGTCAGTTATTGTTAATTTACGATCAGCCATATCAGCTAATTCTTTATTATGAGTAGCAATTAAAAAAGTTTGCCCGAATTCATTTCTTAGATTCAAAATTAAACTATGCAGTTCGTAAGATGCAGATGAGTCGAGATTTCCTGACGGTTCATCAGCTAATATCACAACTGGATTATTAATAAGAGCTCTTGCAACGGCAACTCTTTGCTGCTCACCTCCGGACAAGGCATTAGGTTTATGCTCAGCTCTGTTTGAAAGATTCAGGAATTTTAGAAGTTCGTTGGCTTTTTTTTGTGCCGATTTCTTTTTCTCACCAGCAATAAATGCCGGCATCATAATGTTTTCCAGAGCAGTAAATTCAGGTAGTAGATGATGGAACTGGAAAACAAAACCGATTTTACTATTCCTGAAATCAGCCAAAGGTTTGTTACCAAGTAGTTGAACATCAATTTCATCAATAGTGATATTTCCGGAATCGGCCTTTTCAATAGTGCCCAGAATTTGAAGTAATGTCGACTTCCCTGCTCCCGATTTACCAACTATTGAAACAATTTCACCGCGTTTAATTTTTAAATTAATTCCCTTTAGGACATCAATACTCCCGTATGATTTTATTATGTTCTGGGCAATGATCATAAGTGTAATTTATGGCGGTAAAGGTAAAACTAATTTAAAAGTCATTCTAAATTTTTGTTCATATTCGACTTTGTTGTATATATTTATACCAATAATCATATAATGTGCTACTTTTGGCCTTCTAAAATGCAAATTTAACTTCTTCCTAATATGAACTTACATGAATATCAAGGCAAATCAATCCTTCAGGGATTTGGTGTAGCAGTTCCATACGGACTTGTAGCATCATCGCCTGAAACTGCTGTTGAAGCCGCAAAAGAAATACAGAAAAAAACCGGCTCCGATAAATGGGCAGTAAAAGCACAAATACATGCCGGAGGCCGTGGAAAAGGTGGTGGTGTAAAAATTGCAAAATCACTTGATGAGGTAAGAGAATTTGCGGATCAGATATTAGGTATGATGCTCGTAACACCTCAAACAAAAAAAGAGGGTAAACTTGTCCGCAAAGTACTTATTGAACAAAATATTTATTATCCCGGTACTGAAGAGGTTGAAGAATATTACATGAGCATACTTCTGAATCGTGATAAAGGACAAAATATGGTAATGTATTCACCTCGCGGAGGAATGAATATTGAACATGTAGCCGAAGAAACACCTGATGAAATTTTTACCGAATTGATAGATACTAAAGTTGGGTTGACCGGATTTCAGGCACGCCGGATTGCTTTTAACCTGAACCTTAGCGGTGTAGCTTTTAAGGAAATGGTGAAATTTGTGGCGGCACTTTACAAAGCTTATGTTGGATCTGATAGCAGCCTTTTTGAAATAAATCCTGTTATTAAAGCTGCTGATGGTCGCATATATGCTGCCGATGCAAAAGTGGCTATTGATAATAATGCTCTTTATCGTCATAAGAATATTGCTGAAATGCGCGATTTGAATGAAGAAGATCCCATTGAAGTGGAAGCAGGTAAATTTGATCTTAACTATGTTAAACTTGATGGAAATGTTGCATGTATGGTAAATGGAGCAGGACTCGCCATGGCAACAATGGATATGATAAAAATGTCGGGAGGTAACCCTGCAAATTTTCTCGATGTTGGTGGCACCGCTGATGCAAAACGAGTTGAAGAAGCTTTTAGGATAATATTAAAAGATCCTGCTGTTGAGGCAATTTTGGTAAATATTTTTGGTGGCATTGTACGTTGCGACAGAGTTGCACAAGGTATTGTTGATGCTTATCATAATATTGGTAATATTAATGTCCCTATTATTGTTAGGCTTCAGGGTACTAATGCCGAGGAAGGTAAGATTTTAATTGATGAATCAGGACTTAAAGTTCATTCAGCCATTCTACTTGAAGAAGCTGCACAGCTTGTGAATACAGTGCTTAAATAAAATGTGATTCTTGTATTTCTGAACGGATTTGGGTAAGCCTTGTGGGTAGGGAGTGAATAATCTCTAAGTTACAAAACAATAGTACTTCATGGGAAAAACAATCCACAATACAATTTGCCTGCCTAAGATTTTCATGAAATTATTTCGTGATCTGCAAAGGCAAAAGCGGTTTATGACACGTCATATAGTACCTTTGCTTACCCTGTTTGAAACTGCGAACGATGGCACTTTGTGTTCAAAAGATTTTATTAAAATAAATAAGTACTATGGGATGGCAGTACCTGCTATTCTGGGGGAGGCTTTTTGCTCACTAAGAGGAAAACCCATGAGTTATTTTGAGCGTTGGGCTAGCACTAGTCAGGGCGTAGTAACTGGTTTGTTTGATGATTTTTTTGATGACATCAGGCTGCCTGAAGAGCATATTGTAAATATGGTTGAAAATCCTGAATTAATAATTCCAAATACATCAAAGGAGAAACTATTTTTAGACTTTTATTTAATGGCGTTGCAAAAGTCATCACATCCTGAACAAGTTATAAAGCAAGTGAAGTTGGTTCATCAAGCTCAGGTAGCTAGCATTGAGCAAGAAAACCAAACGATTAATAAAAAACGTATTTGGGAAATCACTCAAAAAAAAGGGGGCGATTCTGTGTTGTTTTACCGTACAATTTATGATCATTTATATGCAAAAGACGAAAAAGAAGCTTTGTTTCAATTAGGGTCGCTTATGCAGTTGGAAAATGACATATTTGATATTTACAAAGATTACAAATACGGAATAGCCACACTGCCAACAACTTTTTTGCGAGTGGCTGATACGAGATCATTATATGCGGAGCAAATGAATTTAATGATTGAACTGTGCCACAGAATGGATTATCCTAAAAAGCAAGTGGTGCAATTTCTTGATCGCTTGATGCCTGTTATAAACAGAGGCTTTGTTTGTTTGGATCAATACCAACATCTTGAAGATAATAATTGTGGAGTGTTCAACCTTGCCTCGTTTACCCGCAAACAACTTATTTGCGATATGGAAAAACCTAAAAATTTCTTTAGAACAATCTTCTATCAATTAACGAATCATTATTGATTGCCATTATGTTGGAGGTTCCAAATTGTTTAATGTAATAAAACCAATGAGGGTTGCTCAAACCTAAACTTTCTCAAATAATAAAATTCTATAATTCCAAAGTCCTTGTCTCAGTGCTTTATATTGATACAATCCCGACTTATAATGGTTTTTTGCATAAAGCGAAGGCTTATAAAACAAATTGTAAATAACAGCCCAGGGACCTCCCAATAAATATGAGTAGTACATTCGTTTAACCGTTGGAGTAATTTCTATTGTTACTTCCTTTTCGTTGGAAAGTTTAAACCCGCTTTGCTGAAAGATATTTTTGTACTCTGGAAGGCAAAGAAAAGGTGCCATACTCCAAAGTTTCCGCCATTTTTCTAATAGGTTATCAGTGTCTTTTTGTTCTTCTTTTGATTTAAAATAATCCGCAATTATTAATCTGCCACCAGGTTTTAATATCCTATATGCTTCCCTTGCAAATTGGTTTTTATTTTGGGATGAAGTAATACTTTCAATTGCCCAGATAACATCGAAGTTATTGTGGTTAAATCCGGTTTGATTATAATCTTCGATTTTGAAATTTACCAGATTGTCGTAACCTAATTCGCGGCATTTTTTAGTTGCATAATCATATTGTTTCTCACTCAAGGTTATGCCACTAACTTTTGCTTTCCTGTGTTTAGCTAAAAAGAAAGCCGATCCACCAACACCGCAACCTGCATCTAATATTTGTTCACCATCTTTTATAGAAGCCATTTCCATCAACACCTTGTTGGTATTAGTCAGCGATTCCTGAAAATTCCTGGTATTTTCATCCCATATCCCGTAATGAACGGCAAGGTTACAATCTAGATGCCACCAGTTTTGGTAGTGAACTAGAGTTTGGTTGTAATAATCAGCAATATCACGGCTTGTAAACAATACTTATTTGTTTTGTTAGTATGGCTAAAATAAAAAAAAAGTTTCAGGTTTATAAAGTGTAATAAATAATAAATTTTTTAATTCGATGTCAATAAAACAATTCTTTTTCTTAATTTCGTTATCTTAATTTAACCTGCCTAAAATGTCAAAATTTGTAAATAGTTGGCAATTTTTTAAAAACGCATATAGCAAGCCATACATTGTTAGGATGCAATTTTCAATTAAAGTTTCTGCAAACTGCACCTTGGTTGCCGACAACATGTGTAGATGTGATCATTGGTTTTCGAGAGACGGAAACGCAGAAATCAAGTATGATATAATTAATGACGGTAACATAATGCGCCCTCACGAAGAAATTATTGAAAAATCAATTGTTGTTGATCTTGGAGGTCCTTATACAGCTTTGTCAAAAATGGTATTATTGGTTTCAAATGGCAATGAAAAAAGCGAAAGTATCTCAATATTGATTTCTGATGCTCCAGATGATCCTTTGTCTAGTAATTAAAATGTGCGCTTATCAAAACTGTTTTACTCATTTGCATTAACTTTGCATTAAATAATTTCTAATGTCATGAAGAAAATTACGTTACTAATAATAGTTTTTGTTCTGTTTTCGATTATCGTCAACAGTCAAAATTTGCGTGCGTATTTATCATATTCAGTATTTAATACGCCCGACAATGAACCATATATTGAAACTTATCTTACAGTAAATGGGAAAAGTATTATCTACGAACAGCTAGATGATGGAAGCTATCAGGGAACTCTTGAGGTGCAAATTCTTTTTAAGCAAGGTGATTCAATTGTTAACTATTCAAAATACGAACTATCAGGCCCCAATATTGACGATACTATAAAAAACAATGTTAATATGCTTGATATTCAAAGGTATGCACTTCCTATAGGGGAGTACAATATCGAAATATCGTTAAGGGATAAAAATAGTGATCAAAAAGAAATAATCTCATATGACAAGTTCACAATTGATTTCGTTGAAGATAATATGGACTTTTCTGATATTGAATTATTGAGTTCTTACAAAAAAGCTGATGAAATAAATTTTCTTGAGAAAAATGGCTATGAGCTAACTCCATACATATTTAACTATTACCCGCAATCTGCAAGCGAACTATCGTTTTATGCTGAATTATATAATAGTAAAGTTGTGCTTGGTGATGATGCTTTTCTTATAACATATTATTTGAGGCCATTTGAAGTAGATAAAAAACTCGACCAATATTTTCATAGAAAAAGAGTAAATCCTGAGCAAGTTATTGTTTTGTTAAGTTCATTCGATATATCAGAGTTGCCTAGCGGAAATTATCTGCTCGTTATTGAGGCACGCGATCGCCTTAATGAGCTATTGGTAAGTAAAGAAACTTTTTTCCAGCGCTATAATCCCAGCGCTCAGTTTAATTTAACCAACTTGCTGGTCTTAGTTACTCAAAACACATTTGTTGACAAACTTGGAGGTAGAGATACTCTTGCTATATATATTGATTATTTAACACCAATTTCAACCGATATTGAGCGCATTTATGCTGAAAATCAGTTTGAAACTGCAGATATTGAAGAATTACGTAAATATTTCCTGAATTTCTGGCTGGAGCGTGATAGGTTGAACCCCGAAATGGCATGGAATGATTATCTGTTAAGAGTTAAACAGGCAAATAAAAATTTTAAATCAGTTTCACAAGATGGTTATCAAACCGACAGGGGCAGGGTGTATTTGCAGTATGGCCAACCTAATGTAATCTCCGAACAGTATTTTGAACCCGCAGCATATCCCTACGAAATTTGGCATTATTATCAGTTAAATGGACAACGTGATAAAAAATTTGTTTTTTATACCCACGATTTGGCCACCAACGACTTTCAGCTTATTCACTCAAACGCTGTTGGCGAACTTAATAATTACCGTTGGGAAACAATTATTTATCGCCGTACTTGGGATCCTAACAGCATTGACGATGCTATTATCCCATCAACCTGGGGAGGTAAGGCTACTGAAACTTATAGGCAACCCTGGTAACAGTAATTCAATGGTGATTTTTTTGAGCTGAGTAAATATAATTTAATTATAAGAATTGAAAAAAACAGCATTAGTAATATTGAATTATAACGGAGCGAAGTTTTTAAAAAAATTCCTTCCGGTTGTTATTGAGCATAGTTCAATGGATGCTGAAATCTGGGTAGCTGATAATTGCTCAACAGATGGCTCCGTTGAGTTGTTAGGAGAGCAGTTTAAAGATGTCAATCTTATTCAAAATGAAACTAATGGAGGTTTTGCCACTGGTTACAATATGGCGCTCCGCCAAATTAAAACCGACTATTATATATTGTTGAATTCTGATATTGAGGTGTGTGAAAATTGGATTAAACCTGTAATTGAATTGATGGAATCGGATGCAAATATTGGTGCTTGCCAGCCAAAAATCAGGTCATATTCACAAAAAGAGAAATTTGAATATGCCGGTGCCAGTGGTGGCTATATTGATAAATATGGGTATCCTTTTTGCAGAGGAAGGATTTTTCAATCACTTGAAAATGATGAAGGTCAATATGATGAAAATGCAGAGGTATTTTGGGCAACAGGTGCATGCATGTTTATACGAGCTGATATTTTCCACCATCTTCAAGGCTTTGATGATGACTTTTTTGCGCATATGGAGGAGATTGATTTATGTTGGAGAATGAAGAGTATGGGCTATAAAGTTGTGGTTTGCCCTTCATCAATAGTATATCACGTTGGCGGCGGCACATTACCTGTTGGCTCGGCACGTAAAACTTACCTTAACTTTCGAAATAACTTTGTGCTTTTATATAAAAACCTGCCTTCCGATAAGCTAATGTCAGTGTTAATTGTGAGGATGTTTCTGGATGGTTTGGCAGCACTTAAATTTTTATTTCAGGGAGGATTCTCCGATTTTATTGCTGTTATCAGAGCTCATAATTATTTTTATAGAAACTGGAAGAGCATTAAAAGAAAACGTAAGGAAACAGTACGCAATGCAGTAAACAAAATATATGAAGGCAATATAGTTGTTGAACATTATTTGCTACGGAAGAGTAAATATTCAGATTTGAAAAAGCCGTTTAGCTGATCATTTTCTGAAATATCCCAGTGCTAATCTGTACGAATCCAATCCAAAACCTGAAATACTACCTTGGCAATATGGTGCAATATAACTTGTGTGTCTGAAAGTTTCCCTTGAAAAGATATTAGATATGTGGACTTCAATTACGGGAATCTCCATGCTTCTAACAGTATCTCCAATGGCTACTGAAGTATGTGTATATGCTCCTGCGTTTAAGATTAATGCATCAAACTCTAAATTAGCCACCTGCATTTTGTTAATTATCTCACCTTCAACATTCGATTGGTAATAGCTTATGTCTAATCCAGGAAACCTATCGCGCAGTTCAACAAGATAGTCATCGAATAAAAGTGTTCCGTAAAGCTCTGTTTCTCTTTTTCCGGTGAGATTTAGGTTAGGTCCGTTTAATATTAATATTTTCATGCTGGCCTTATTATTTTACAAAGATATAGATAATTCTTATTAAGACCGACCTTCCAGAGCCCACCTTTTTGGCCTACAAGGAAGAGTAGGTCTGATGAATAACGAATCTTTATTTGCACATAGAGACAATACTTCAATATTCTAAATTCAAAAGATGGTAAGATTTTATCAAAATAATATACATCATAATATACATCTAATCAATCATTTAAAATTTTTATTAAAAAAATATAGAACTATGTATTGCATAGTACTATATTTGTATTATATTTGCATCATGAAAATAGAAAAAACAAATGCCCAAATGAGGAAAGGAGTGCTGGAATTATGCATATTATCGGTAATTTCAATACAGGAAGTTTATGCATCCAATATATTATCGGCTTTAAAAAATTCGCAATTATTGGTTGTTGAAGGAACTGTTTATCCTTTACTCACTCGGCTTAAAAACGATGGTTTGCTTAGTTACCGCTGGGAAGAGTCCACATCCGGACCACCCAGAAAATACTACAGCCTTACAGAACACGGCAAAGAAGTGCTTGAGTCACTTAAAAATAACTGGAAACAGTTATCCGAATCTGTAATTAGTATTATAAACCTAAAATCTATAAGCGATGAATAAAATTATGAATATAAATATCGGTGGTATTGTTTTTCACCTGGATGATATTGCATATGAAAAGCTAAAAAGCTATCTCGAAGAAATTAACACCCATTTCAAAAAAACCACAGGTGGAGATGAAATAATAGCGGACATTGAAGCACGTATTGTAGAGTTATTTCAGCAGAAACTTAGTAGTAAAAAGGAAGTTATTACACTTAAGGACGTTGATGATGTGATGGCTATAATGGGTAAACCATCTGACTTTGAAGGCGAATCCAATGACGAGTATTACGACCCTGATGTAAAACAGTATAGTAAAAAGCGAATGTTCCGTGATATTGATAATAGAATAGTTGGTGGCGTTTGTTCAGGACTTGGAGCTTATTTTAGAATTGATACCGTTTGGTTCCGACTAGGTTTTGTTATTGCAACACTTTCAGGTTTAAGTATACTTGTTTACTTGATACTATGGCTTATTATTCCACCTGCACGAACTATTGCCGAAAAGCTTGAAATGCAGGGCGACGCAGTTAATATTTCAAATATTGAAAAGTCAATTCGTGAGGAGATGGGTGATCTAAGAGATAAACTTGACGACCTTGCTGCACAAGCAAAACGAAAGTTTAGAAAAAAGACATAATAATATTCTTAAAAGCGTAATAAACTGGTTTGATTAAGTGGATATTAGACTTTTAAGGGTATGTAATTATCAATAGAATTACAAACTTTTGCTGCAAAATTTAATCCACTGCTTAGAATGTTTTCTACCGAATCAGCTAAAGTACTCCTGAAATTACTATTTTGTAATTTCATTTGGACAAGAGCATATATAATTCCCGCATTAAATGCATCCCCTGCACCAATTGTGCTAATAACTTTGGTGCTATAAGCCGGTAAAGTAATCGTATGCTGCTGAAAATCTGCAATTACTCCGTCTGCGCCAAGCGTTATAATAATGAATGCTTCTTTATTTATTTTTCGTATTTCTGAAATTTGTACCGAATTATCAGTGGTGCCGAAAATATTGGCAAAATCTTCATCAGAGCCTTTAATTATATGGGATAGTTTAATGTTTTGGTGTACTGCACTCATTAGTTCATGATTGCTAAGGTGGTGAGCATTTCTTATATTTGGATCGTAAATAATTATTGCTTTACATTTACGGGCACGGTTTAATATCGATAAAATACTTTTTCGGATTTGTTTATCAATGGAATAAAGTGAACCGAATAATAGAATATCACCTTCTTCAAATTTTGGTATTGCTTTAAAGTTCCTGTTATCAGGGTAATTTTTAATGAAAGTGTACTTTGGTTTCTTGTTGTTATCAAAAAAAGCGAGGGCAAGCGATGTGTTATTTTTATTGTAAACTTGAACAAAGTCGGTAACGACATTATTTTTTTTAAGAAACGAAATAATCAACTCCGAAGTATCGTCATCACCCAATTCAGTGATTATTGAAACTTCAACATCATATCTTCCTAATGATACAGCGGCATTAAGCATAGCTCCACCTGGCCGTACAACCACATCATCTATTGAGCTAATTATTATATCTAGTAATGATTCGCCTAATGTATAAACCATGGTGTAAAGATAGTTTTTAGTGCGAAAAACCCGCTAAGTGGATTTTCTTTGAGGCACGAAAAGAAAACTCTTAGCGGGTTGAGAAAAAGGAGGTAATGATTCTTATTTCGATCCGCTAAGTCCGAGTCGACTTAGCGGATCATTTTCCAATATTTTGAGAATTCTAATCTCATCATCTTGTATACCGTTCAATAATGTCTCGGTGCTCATCAAATTGGCTGATAAGCATTTGCCTTTCGGCGATCTCAAAATCACTAAAATCAAAACCGGGTGATACTGTACAACCAACTAAAGAAAAATTACCGGTAGTTTCAGATGCAAACCAGTGATTTGCTCGTATTGTAACCTGAGGTAGTATTCCCTTGTCAGGGAAAAGCCCAAGTTTATGAACGGTTAATACACCCATGTTGTCAATAACATAAATTGTAAGCGGATCGCCATCATAAAAGTGCCATAGCTCGTCAGAATTAATTTTATGGAACGTAGAGAATTCATTTTTCGTCAGCAAAAAATAAATAGATGTTGAAAAAGTCCTGTCCCCGGTAAATCGATCAGGCAATGAATCCAACCGTATTATTTCATCCGACCTGTAAACTTCTCTAAAATGCCCTCCCTCAGGATGGGGAAGTAGCCCAAGATGATTGATCCAGTATTGGGCGTTCCGCATTATTCAGCATGTTTGTTGAAATTACGTCTGCTTTGCTCTTCATTGAAAATATAAATAAGTCTAAAAGTTAGCACCTTGTTAAATTGATCTCTGGTCCAACTATTTCCGGCAAAATCAGTAAATTCACGTGTTCTTATCTTTACCAGGCTATTTTGGTACCTTACTCCAAATTTAAGCGGGCCTTTAATTTTTATTCGGGCATCAAGAATATAAGAGAAATCATTTTTATCGTAAGTTCCACTATTTAAGGTAGTTTCTTCAACACGAATACCATGCTCCCATTCTTGAACGCTGACAAGCCTTCCCCACGAAAAGCCTGCACCAACTGAAATAAATTCCTTATCGGTATAATGAATTAACACAGGAACCTCAACATAATTTAGTCTTAACTTATATGCACCTGAAGTAGTTTGTCCAATTGAATCAGTTTCATTGTACTGAGTTCCTTGATTAGCACCTTTTTGATTAAAAGTAACTTCCAAACTTACATCCCAGTTTTTACTAAAAGGAATCAGTGCACCTGCCCCTATGTTCAATCCTGGCTTTCTGAAACCGTGTACTTCATCGCCTTCAACCTGGGTTAAATTAATACCTACCAGAGTTTCTCCTTTAATTATTTGCCCTATTAACGGTTTTGATACTCCGCTGAAAATCAATAAAATAAATATTATTACAACTAATCTTCTCATTTACATCAACTTATTTAAAGTCAGCGCAAAAATAATACAATAATTGTTGAAATCGTTAGTTTTGTACTATAGTAAAAAGATGTTTAATGTTTAATAATTACGATAAATTATGCTATATTTGCCTATAGGTGACAATTGATTGAAAAACTTAAAGCTGATGTCTTGATTTACAATGAATAAGGTAATTATGTGCAATTAATTTTCAAAAACTTCTTTTTTTACTGTGCACCAAACACGTTACTATGTTCTTATAATCCAGAAAGCAGACAATAATAAATGAAATCTTACAAGGAAATTATACAGACAAAGTTTAATGAATTAATAGAATGTTGTTTGTACAAATTAGATGATACTGATAAGGTATCGATAAAGCTTGCCTTTGAAATTGCGTCAGATTATTATCGAAATGAGGTAACAAAAGACGGAAAACCGTTTATACTTTACAACCTGGATATTGCCATAATTTCTATGAAAGAAATAGGTCTTGGACCAACATCTGCAATATGTGCTTTGCTTCATGGCATTAACATAAAAACCGATTACTCACTTGCTAAAATTGAAATTGATTTTGGTAAAAATGTTGCCGAAATAATTAAAGGTTTTAATAGTATATCAAAACTTCGTACTGAGCGCATATCATTTCAATCAGAAGCTTTTCGGACCTTATTCTTGTCGATGGTTGACGACATGAGGGTAATTCTAATTCTATTAGCACATCGCTTAAACGATCTCCGCCACATCGATTTGCTTGGAGACACAAAGGGTCAGTTTATTGATGAGGTAAAACATTTGTATATTCCAATCGCGCACAGACTTGGTTTATACAAAGTTAAGTCGGAGTTTGAGGAACGCATAATGAAATATGAACATCCGCAAATTTACGAGGATATTAGTAATAAGATACAACAAACAAAAGCAAAACGCGAGGTTTATATACAAGATTTTATTAGACCAATAGAAAGAGAACTTCATGCTCATAAGATTAATTTTGAAATAAAGTGGCGTACTAAGTCAGTGCCCTCTATTTGGCAAAAAATGACAAGGCAGAATGTTGATTTTGAAGAAGTTTATGATTTGTTTGCTGTGCGTATTGTTATAAACGGAAAATTAAAAAGTGAAAAGGAGGATTGCTGGCGGGTTTATTCATACATAACTAATATTTATCAACCTAATCCGAAACGATTGCGCGATTGGATATCCACTCCAAAAGCAAGCGGATATGAGTCGCTGCATACAACGGTTATGGGCCCGAACCAAAAATGGATCGAGGTTCAGATAAGGAATGTGAGGATGGATGACGATGCTGAAAAGGGTAGGGTAGCTCATTGGCAGTACAAGGGTGTAATGAATAAAAAGAATACAGAGGATTGGCTGTCGCAGGTACGCGATATCCTTGAAAATCCTGATCAGATAAATCACGATAGTTCGTATAGAAGTGAAAAACAACAGGAGAATGTTTTTGTATTTACTCCTCTGGGTGATTTAAAGCAGTTGCCAAAGAGTTCAACAGTGCTCGATTTTGCATTTGGAATTCATACCGACATTGGAGCTAGATGCAGTGGGGCTAAAGTTAATAACAAGGTTGTTCCGATAAGGTATGTACTTCAAAATGGTGATAAGGTTGATATTCTGACCGCAAAAAACCAAAAACCAAAATTAGACTGGCTTTCGTTTGTTACAACCGACAAAGCCCGCACCAGGATAAAGAGACATTTAAAAGAAGATAAGTATCAAGAAGCCGATAATGGTAAGTCGATTCTTTTCCGAAAATTTAAAAACTGGAAAATTAAAAGTAATGACGATCTGATAAATTTTCTCGTTAAACATTATAAGCTAGATGCAAGTATCGATTTGTATTATTTGGTAGCTACCGAAAAAATTGACCTTCATGAAATAAAAGGCCTCTTATTGAAATTTGTTGAATCATCTGCAAGCACCAGTACACGCGAAACAACTGAAAATGGTCGAGAGCAAAAATACTCATCTGATGTTACAACCGGCCAGCCAAAGTTATACGGCACTCAGGCAGGAAAACAAGAAGAAAACGGGACAAAAGATGTATTGTATATCGGTGACAACCTTAAAAATATTGATTACCGGATGGCAAAATGCTGTAACCCTATTCCGGGCGATAATGTTTTTGGTTTTATAACAACACATGGTGGCATTACAATTCACCGTGCAAATTGTCCCAACGCCAAGCGATTAAGGGCAAAGTATGAATATCGGGTGCTCAAAATCCAGTGGGTAACTTCAGGTGAAGAAAAATACTCTGTTGCTAATTTGCGAATTACGGGAACAGATGAGCTTGGTGTTGTTGGTTTAATAACAAAGGTTATTACAGAAGATTTGAGGGTTAATATTCGCTCGATAAACTTCCAGACGACTGGTAAAAAGTTTATAGGGAAAGTAACAGTTAGCATTAAAAACAATGAACACCTTGAACAGCTTATTCACAAGATTAATAAAGTAAAAGGTGTTGATAAAGCACTGAGGATAAAGTGATCGGGTGAATAATTATTTTTCGGTTATTAATCGGTAACCAGCTCCGTGATGTGTAATAATTTTAACTCGTTTATCATCTAAAAGGAGCTTTCGCAGTTTGGCAACATATACATCCATACTTCTGCTGGTGAAATAATTCGCATCACCCCATATAATGTTTAATGCAACAGTTTTTGATAGTATCTCTCCTTTCTCCTCTATAAGCATCTTTAATAGTTCACTTTCTTTGGGTGAAAGGTTTTGCTTTGTAATTTCGTCACGGTATGCCAAGCTTCTCGATCGGTAATCAAAACTAAAATCTCCTATTAAATAAACTTCGGCATTGTTATAATTATCCTCTTTTGACCTTCTGCCAAGAACAGCCTTTATTTTATAAAGTAAAATTTCTGAATCAAATGGCTTTGTGATATAATCATCGGCACCTGTTTTATAACCTTCAACAATATCGTTTCGCATTGTTTTGGCGGTAATAAAGATGAAAGGTACATTATCGCCTGAGTTTTTTATTTTTTTTGCAATCGAAAATCCGTCAATATTGGGGAGCATAACATCTATCAAAACGAGGTCGTATTTAGCAGACTCAAATTTTGGCATAGCATCTTCTCCATCATCAACCCAATCGACAATAAAGTCGTTTAATTCGAGATACGATTTTAATACAGAACCGAAATTGACGTCGTCCTCAACTAATAGAATTTTGGGGTTTACTGTTATCATTGTTGTCATTGTTGTCATTGCCTGCCCGCAAGGCTGGTTATCGTTGTTGTCTGGTTGTTATAGTTGTTATTGTTATTGTGTTGTGAAAAGCTATCCCCCTCCAACCTGATAACCTGATAACCTGATAACCTGATAACCCGACAACCATTCACTATTAACCATTTCTTTAACAATTAAATCTCATAATAAAAGTGCTTCCGTTTTCCGGTTCACTTACTAAGCTTATGCTTCCTCCATGTGCTTCAACAACTGCTTTAACATAACTAAGTCCTAAACCAAAACCTTTTACATTATGAATATTACCCATAGGTTTTCTGTAAAATTTATCAAAAATATGTTTTTGCACTTCTTTGCTCATTCCAATACCATTATCTGAGATAATAATACAAAGCGTATTTTGTTCGTTGTAAGTTTCAACCACTATGGCAGGTGCTTTTTTAGTATATTTTAGAGCATTGTCAAGCAGGTTATTTATTACATTGGCAAAATGAATTTCGTCAATATTTAATATATGGTGCGAAGCCCTTAGCGATGCTGAAATTTTTCCTGCCTTTTTTAGGGCTGAAAGTTCAACAACCTGTATGCAGTTTTGAATAATGTCATGGACGTCGATTTCTTGTAAGTCTACCTGTAGCTTCCCCTGTTCAATTAACGCCAACTGCAGCACTAGTTCAACCTGGTTATTCATCCGTTTATTTTCCTGTCGTATTATATTTAGATACCTTAGTGTTGATTTTTCTACACCCATAACCTTAGGCGATTCAAGTGCGTCGGCAGCAAGCCTGATTGTAGCAATTGGTGTTTTAAATTCGTGAGTCATGTTGTTGATGAAATCCGACTTTACCTCACTTAGTTTCTTTTGTTTGTGAATATAATAAAGCGTTGAACCAAAAGTTAATAGAATTATAATAGTAAAAATTACAGAACCGGATACCAACAATGAAACTTCCTTGTAAATATGAGAGTTTTTTCCTGGAAAATCGATTACTAAAAACAAATCTTTCGTAAAAATATCTTCAGGATATACTTCTGTTTTAAAGTAAGTTGGTAAGAGTTTTTTGTTATCAGCCGATGACGAGATGATTAGCGTTGTGTCATCTTTTTCGTTGATTAATTGATAATCGTATGGAAGGCTAATTCCGTTGTTGGCAAGTGAACGTGAGATTATTTTATTGTAATTAACCATTTTGGTTTTTAGGTAGTCGAGGTTATCATCAAAACTAAATTCCATTACCCATTGCTTCATATTTTCATTAAATATTTTCACCTTGTGTTTAACAATTTCTTCTTTTTCAAGTAGGAGTTCTTCTTTTTTTAATTCAATAATTTCTTTCAACGAATCTTCAGCACTCATATATATTAAATACTCGTCATTAACCTGATTAAATAAACTGTCATACTCAGCATTTTTTAATTTACGGGCAATTATTCGATTATGGCTGTCGATTAAGTGTATTTTATTGTTGAAGCCGGTAATATTTGGAGATCTAATTATCACTTTCTTATGATGATTGATAGAATCACTTTCTAAAAAAATACTATCGTCAATATCAATTGAGTGAATAATTTTAGTCGGCAACAACTTTGAAATTTGTGCGACTGATTCTGCGATTTCACTTATTTCCTCTATCCTAACTGAAATGTAAGAAGGAGGCTCTGGAAGTTCAATCTTTTCATCTATGAAATCAAATATGTTTTCCCTTTTTACTTTTGTTAAGGCCGATTTCATTGCATCATAAACCAACTGGTCGAAATGTGCTTTTTCAGTTTCAAGGGCATATTTAATCCATAAACCCTGAACAAGGATTAAGCCGAACAAACTGATTACAATTAAAAATAATATTATCTGAAAACGCTTTTTCACAAGTTTTAAAATTCTATTTTTGGCTAAATTAAGAAATAGTAATACTATGATTTTAAACTTTAACCTTTCTTTAACCTTTTTTAACCCATGTTAACTTTTATGTAATTGTTGGTATGATACATTTGTATCGGTAAACATTTTAAAAAATATAACTATGAAGAGACTTATTGTTAATGCAATTATTGCAGCGATATCGATTATTATCTTTCTTCCTTCATCAGGCTTTGGCCAGGAGAAAAAAGTACGTGTTAAAACCGTTAAAATTGTTGACGGTGAAAAAGTAGTAAACGATACGGTTTTTACTGTTAAAGAGGATGAAAATGTTGAACAGAATGTTTTTCGTTTTAATGACGGTGCTGGCTTTGACATTCAAAAAGGTGATCTTGGTGAGCTTAAGATCATGCTTGAAGATCAAAAGGATGAGTTGAAAAATATGCACATTGAATTTGATGAAGAAAAAATTATTATGCTCAAAGAGTTAAAAGAACTTGAAGCACTTAAAAAACTTGATGGTTTGGATGCATTAAAGGAATTAGATCAACTGGAAAAAATAATTATGATTGATGATATCGACTTTGATATTCCTGAAATTGACGATTTTCCAACACATCATAAGTTTATGCACAAAAGACATAAGAATGATGCCGTAAGTGAAAAAGAGCTGCGTGATGCCGGGATTAAAAATAAGCCGGATTTACTTGAAGTTAACGACTACAACTTAAATATTATTGATGGTATTGTTGACTTTGTGTTTTCATTAAAAACAACTGGTACTCCAAAGGTTATTGTATTTAATTATTTTGGTGATAAAGTGTTTACAGGCAAACCCAATTTGGTGAATGGCAAATATGTTATTAAGATTGACCTCAGTAACAAACAACACGGCACTTACTATTTGCAGGTTGTTCTGCAAGACAGTTCTTTCACAAAAAAGTTGTTGTTATAATTGATATTTGGAATTTTTGTCATCACACTAACTGGACTCCTTTTTCCGGGGGAGTTGGGTCTCGATATGACAATTGGATTGGACAGTGTAATACTAATTCTTATCACTCAATTCGATAAGCAACTGAAACACCGCCAGTTTCGGAAATACCCATTGTGAATTTTGAATCGTTCGACATGATAGAATAAACTGATTGGCCGATAGCATATCCCAATGCAGCTCCGATTAGAACATCGGTAGGCCAGTGTACATTATCATAAACACGCGAAAGACCAACACCAGTTGCCAGGCTATAAGATAATATCCCAACCCAGATTTTATCCTTATAAACCTTCGACATCATTGATGCAATTGCAAAGGCTGCAGTTGTGTGTCCTGAAGGAAATGCAGTATTGTCCCATCCTTTGAAAGGTCCTTCCCACAAATAGGGGCTTGATGGAATATCTTGTGACGGCCTGTGTCGGTGAAAGATTTGTTTAAGTACCTGCGACGAAATTCCTGCCATTACAAATGCCTGAGTTCCACCTAGTGCTATCTGGCGGGCTCGCTCGTTTTGTGAAGCAAGGCCGTATATATAGTATCCGCCAAATAATGCTGCAGGATATAAACCACTTCCCCAGGGTTCAGTAATATACTTTGATGCAAAATCCAGTGTGTTGCTTTTATTGTTTTGAAATACCTGCCTTATCTCATCGTCGAAAATATAAAGTGTTATTCCCGCAGCAGCTACTGTTCCTGCAATAATCCATTCTTTTTGCTTCCAATGTAGAGGGCCGACAGCAATTTTTTTTGTAGTAGTCCAATATGAACTAATATAATCTTTATCAGGTTTGTATGGGTAGTTTTTGAAATCGGTAACCTGACCAAATAGACTGACTGTGAGTAGGTTTATAATTAGATGCGTTACAATAACCCTTCTAATACTATTATATTTTTTAATTGGATTAATCAATTTATCATCAATTTTCAATAATCAAAACCATTTTCAAGTCCTTTAGCCTGTACCCAATAAGCTTCCATTGCATCCAGACTCATATCTTCCAGTTTGTGGCCATCCAAAGCTGACTGTTTTTCAATAAATTGAAACCTTTTAATAAACTTCCTATTTGTTTTTTCCAGAGCATTTTCGGGGTTAACGCCGATATACCTGGCATAATTGGTTAAAGCGAAAAGTAAGTCGCCGAGTTCGTCTTCCATTTTATCTTTATCGGCGTTATTTTCTACTTCATGTTGTAGCTCGTTGAGTTCTTCAATTACTTTATCCCAAACATGTTCGCGCTTTTCCCATTCAAAACCAACACCTTTTGCTTTTTCCTGTATGCGGTATGCTTTAACCAGGGGTGGTAAAGATTTGGGTACACCTTCAAGAATTGATGAGCGGCCTTCTTTAAGTTTTAGTTTTTCCCAGTTATGAAGTACATCTTTGGCACTGGTAACAGTTGTATCTCCAAAAATATGAGGATGCCTGTGAATTAATTTCTCCGAAATTTTATCCAGCACGTCTTTAATATCGAACCTCTCAATTTCTGAACCTAATTTAGCATAAAAAACAAGGTGTAACATTAAATCGCCAAGTTCCCCCTTTATAGCAGCCATATCTTTATTTAGAATGGCATCCGAAAGCTCGTAAACTTCTTCAATTGTTAGATGTCGCAGACTTTCAAAAGTTTGTTCTTTATCCCATGGGCAACTACTCCTAAGGTTGTCCATAATTTTAAGCAGCTTTTCAAATGCTAGTAGTTTTTCCTGCATTTTTTTGCTTTAAAGCTCAATAAACGATATAAGCTGTTTGCTGGTATAAGGTTTTGAAATGTATAAGTCGATTCCTATTTCTTTAAATTTTTCCTCATCTCCGGGCATAGCAAAAGCTGTAACGGCAATAATTTTAATTCTCTGCCAATCATTCTTCTTTTCCATGTTTCGGATATCTATTGTGGCTTCTATTCCGTTCATTATTGGCATTTGAATATCCATTAGAATTGCCTCATACTCAGTTTTTTTATAAAACTCAACAGCTATTTTACCATTTTCAGCCAAATCCCAGGTATATCCTTTCATTTTCAGAACAGCCATAGCAAATTTCTGATTTAGAAGGTTATCCTCTACCAATAATATGTGTTTTGATTTTTGCTTTGCCTTCATAAAGGAAAATAATTACATAGAATCATGTTGTTAAATACATGCCTTACATTTTTTCAGGGTGCAAGTTACTATATTATTTTTTAAAATTTTATGTAAAAAAATAAAACGTAATAAATGAAGCTGCATTATGTGCTATATTCCAATTTGTAAATGTTGCTTAAGCTTAACAACAACTCTCAATATTAATAACTTTGCGTTATAATTAAAAAAGAAAAATTGCACACAGGAAAGCTAATATCATTGATTTTATTATTTGCACTAATTGATAATGATATAATTGCTCAACCTGCAAAACCAGCTACAAATCACAATTTAACAACAGAATTTAATATTCAGTATGGATTGTTAATGAGCCATCATCTTGAGTTAGATGTTTTTAGGTCGCATTTTCCTGCCTTTGAAATAAGTCTGCAAAAAACTACTTTTGGTAAATACAGGTGGGAGGCGGAATATGCTTATCCTATAATTGGCATTAATTTATGGTACTCTGGCTTAGGAGGTAGATCTGAAATAGGCTCTGCATTTGCTGTTTATCCTACAATTAACTTTCCTCTTATCAGCGATAACAAACTATCGTTGAATTTTAAATTAGGAATTGGTTTGGGGTATCTTACAAATCGTTTTCATAGGATTGACAACTATAAGAACTTTGCTATAGGCTCACACCTGAACATTGCTGCTAGTTTATTTTTTGAATTCAGGAGAAGAGTCTCAAAAATGCTAACTATGACTGCCGGAATGGGTTTAACACATTTCTCAAATGGATCGATGAAAACTCCGAATTATGGACTTAATATATTAACTGCATCAATAGGTGTTACGTCGTACTTAAATAATCCAAATAGCTCATTGGATAGAAAAATATTACCCGAATTATATTCGTTTGAGTTTGATGGAAGAAAATATCTGAGTCTTGAATTTGCAACTGCCCTGGCCTTTAAAGATATGAGTGGTGAATATGGAAAGAGTTTCTATGTATTAGGTGCTTTTGCAAATATTATGGCGCAAGTTTCATACAAAAGTAAATTCGGTTTTGGGCTTGATTTAACACACGATGGGTCGGATAAAATTTTACTTGAAAGGCGGTATGTTACTGTAACAAATAATCTGCAACTCACAAAAATTGGTGTTAACATAGCTTACGAACTTGTAATGGATCGTTTATCGTTTTTGTTTAATGTTGGTTTTTATGTAAGTGGTTTGGAAAGGAGTGAGAGCGATATTTATCAGCGGCTTACACTTAAGTATTTTATTACTAAAAACCTATTTGCAAATATGGCCTTAAGTGCACACCTTGGCAGAGCTGAATATGTTGGTTTTGGACTAGGATACAGGGTTAATTTTATTTATAAACGTAAAATAAAACACAATTGAAAAAAAATCTATTATTGATAATTTTACTTCTTACATTTTTACCCTCTTGTAAAAAAGGTGGAGTAAGTGATTGTTTTTACTCATCCGGTAAACTAACTATGCAGGAACGCAATATTGATGATTTTAATACTATCCTGTTAAAAGACAATGTTAATCTGATACTCAACAAATCGGAAAATAATGGCATTGTGGTTGAGGCAGGCTCAAACCTGGTTGGTGGTATAAAAACAGAAGTAAACCAAAATGGAGTTCTGGAAATCAGGAATGATAACCAGTGTAATTGGATTAGAAGCTTTGAAAGCCCTATAAATATACATCTGAATTATGTGGATTTTGATACAGTCGAGTATAGATCTATTGGTGATATTACTAATACGGATACTTTAAAAACCGATTCTCTATGGATAAATGTACATGAAGGCGCTGGAAAAATTGACCTAAAATTAGATGTACTAAAGTTATATGCCAGTTTGCATTATGGAACAGCAAGTATTGTTCTTAGCGGTACGTGTGGCTTATCATATGTTTATTCTGCCAGTTTTGGCTTAATCGACATGATTAATTTGGAATCTAACTTTATTTATGTGAATAACCGAAGCAGTAATGACATTTATTTGCGTGTAGTTACGAACTTAGGTGCTACAATCGAAAATGTTGGAAATATATATTATGCCGGCAACCCTCCGATAGTTACATTAAATAAAATAGGATCTGGAGAGCTTATTAAGATGGATTAGTCATCTTTATATTTGAATCCAAAAACCTAATACGCTTTAGCAAAGACAACTCTTTGTTTTGAAAGTTTACCGGTTAAAATACATTTACCTTCTTTATGCATTTCATCGAAAGGAATTACTCTGATTGTTGCTTTTGTTTTACCTTTTATTATCAGTTCAGTTTCAGGTGTCCCATCCCAGTGAGCGTAAACAAATCCTCCTTGTTCAAGCCGGTTTGTAAATTCATCCCACGTATCAACGTTATAGGTGTGTTCGTCTCTGTAAGATAATGCCTTTTGAAAGATATTGTCCTGAATCTGAATTAATAGGTTTTCAATCTTTTCGCCAATATTTGTTACCTGTAAAGTATCTTTTTCAAGAGTGTCTCTTCTCGCTACTTCCACTGTTCCATTTTCCAGGTCACGTGGACCTATTGCAAGGCGTACAGGGATCCCTTTTAGTTCCCATTCGGCAAATTTAAAACCGGGTTTGTGTGTATCGCGGTCATCATATTTAACTGAAATATTTTTTGCTTTAAGTACTTTAACTATCTCCTTTACTTTTTCACTAATTGCAGCAAGTTGTTCCTTGTCCTTAAATATAGGCACAATTACCACTTGTATAGGTGCAATTTTAGGAGGTAGTACAAGGCCGTTGTCATCAGAATGAGCCATAATAAGTGCTCCAATTAATCTCGTTGACACTCCCCAAGAAGTAGCCCAAACAAATTCCTGTATATTCTCACGCGACACAAATTTAACATCAAAGGCTTTGGCAAAATTTTGCCCTAAAAAATGAGAAGTGCCTGCCTGAAGAGCCTTTCCATCTTGCATCAATGCTTCTATACAATAAGTTTCAACTGCACCGGCAAACCTTTCATTGGGCGATTTTACTCCTTTTAAAACAGGTATACCCAGCCAATTCTCGGCAAAGTCAGCATAAACACCAACCATTCTTTCTGCTTCCTCAATTGCTTCATTTTTGGTTTCATGAGCAGTATGACCTTCCTGCCATAAAAACTCGGCTGTACGCAGAAACAGGCGGGGGCGCATCTCCCACCTAACCACATTTGCCCATTGGTTTATAAGTATAGGTAAATCTCGGTACGATTGTACCCATTTTCGATAAGTATCCCAAATAATAGTTTCGGAAGTTGGCCTGACAATTAATTCTTCTTCTAATTTCGCATCTTCATCAACTATTATTTTTCCATCTTCATCAATTTTTAGTCGGTAATGCGTAACAACAGCACATTCCTTCGCAAAGCCCTCAACATGAGATGCTTCTTTGGCGAAAAATGATTTGGGTATGAACAGGGGAAAATATGCATTTTGATGACCGGTTTCTTTAAACATGGTATCAAGTGCTGATTGCATTTTCTCCCAAATAGCGTAACCATGAGGTTTTATCACCATTGAACCGCGTACTGCAGAATTTTCGGCAAGGTCGGCTTTAATTACTAAATCGTTATACCATTGAGAATAATTTTCTTTTCTTGATGTTAATTGTTTCGCCATTTTTTAAGTTTGGTACAGTAATTGTATTTTTTTAAGTAAACCGCAAAATTAAACAATGTTTACACTTGCACAACTATAGAAAAAATGGAAACTCTAAAAAAAACATTTCGCTATTTATTGTCAATAATGGTTATTGCTGGATTAGGCGCATGTTCATCTACCAGCAACCTTCCTAATGATGATCTTTATTATTCTTCTTCAAAAGCTCAAACCCCAAGTCAGTATAACTGGGATGATTTTCAAAAAAATGCTCAAAATCAATCGGGCACTAATGTTAAAAGAGATGAAGCTGTTAGTTATGTAACTGAGTATTCAGATGATGCCGGTTCTGGAATTGTCACCGAAGACGGATCAACAGAATATGAGTTTATTGATGAGTATTACGATTCTGATTATGCATCACGTATTAGCAGGTTTAATGGAGAAGGAACCAGCAATGATTATTATGATGAAAGTTATACTAATTGCGGTGGATGTAGCAGCCCCAACATGTCATTCAGCTTTGGCTCGGGTATGGGTATGGGATATGGCTGGTCGATGGGTTATAACTATGGTTGGCCTTATTATGACTATGGTTGGCCATATTATAGTTGGGGTTATCCTTATTACAGATGGGGATATCCGTATTACGGAAGTTATTGGTCAGGTTATAACAATGGTTATTGGAATGGTTACTGGGATGGCTATTATAATGGAGGTGGATATTATGGAGGTGGGTATTATTCTGATTACGCATATGGTAATACAACTGCTTATGGTCCTCGTGGCCGGGGAGCTGGCGGAAGTACGATACCAAGGTCGGGTAACGAACGATCGGGAATTGGCTCTAACCCCACTCCTAACAGAATAGTTGATGATGAAAATATCGTAAGCAGAAGTGGTGGCCATGTTGTTACCGGTGGTACTACATCAAAATCCTACACAGCACCACGATCGGGAAGTAGCCCGGGAAGTGTCAACCCTAAAAGCAGGCCAGAGAGTTCAATCCGCGTTGCTGAAGAGGCTAAGAAACAACCTGAAGCTGCAAGATTACAGAAGCCGGAACAAGCTAAACAAAGTAATCCTGCAAAAGCAATTGAGCGTTATCAAAAGCCTTCAACTACAAATGTTACTCAACAAAGGCAAACACCAAAATATCAAAAACCAAAAGCATATGAAAGTTTACCTTCGAGGCAACCCAGATCGAGTAAGGAATATGTGAAGCCTACTGCTCCAACATCTAAAAGCAGTGCTACTAAGAGCAATACCAACACCTTTAACAGGTCAACAAAACAAACTAATTCACAAAGAAATTATACTACTCCAAAAACAAATAGTTCAGCACCAAGTACTAAAACTGTAAAAACACGTACCACATCAACTCCTAAAAGTTACAGTGCGCCTTCAAGAAGTTCGAGCTCATCAGGAACTAAAAGTACACCTTCAAGAAGTTATAGCGCACCTTCAAGGAGTAGCAGTTCCGGAACTACTAGTAGCAGCAGTAGTAGCAGCTCAAGTAGCAGGTCTTCGTCATCAAGTTCAAAAAGCAGCGGAGGAAGAAGATAAGCATATCTTAGTTTTACGTTAGGTGTTATTAGTTAAACGTTATATGTTAAAAGTTATTAGTTGAACGTTAGGTGTTATTAGTTAAATGTTATATGTTAAAAGTTATTAGTTAAAAGTTATAAGTTTGAAAATGAAAAAATATAGTATCATATTAGTTTTAGCATTATTATCAATAACTGCTTATCCGCAGTTTGCTGAGGATGCACTGAGATTTTCACAGAATTATTATCAGGGAACCGCAAGAACTATGGCAGTAGGTGGGGCATTCGGTGCGCTGGGTGCTGATTTTTCCGCAGCAAGTATAAATCCTGCCGGCATGGGCGTTTTTAGAACCAGTGAACTTAGTATTACACCTGAAGTGTTTAACAGAAATGTATCATCGGTATATAATGGCAGCCTGAATGAAAGTTCGAAAGCAGTATTTGATCTTAGTAATCTGGGGTATGTTGTTGTAAAGCCGCTTAGCAAAGGAAACGGGTGGAAATTCATTCAGTTTGGCTTCGGCATGAACAGAATTAATAATTTTAATTCATCACTATATATGCAGGGTGAAAATAGTGTTAACTCAAAATTAGATGTTTACAAAGATCTTGCTGATGGACAATATTATGATAATTTGGAAAGTAATGATCCCTATGAGCTTTATCCTGCTTGGTATCTATATCTGATAGATACTATTCCAGGAACAGATGATTGGTATTTTACGCCGGTTCCTTTCGGAGGTGTACTGCAGCGTCAACAGGTAATTACACAGGGATCAACAAATGAGTGGTTGTTCTCTTTTTCAGGAAATTATAATGATTTCCTGTATCTTGGCGCAACCATTGGTTTACCTTATGCAAGGTATTCACGTGAATCATCATATGCTGAATTTGATAATGCCGATACTATTCCATTTTTTAATAATTGGAGTGTAACAGAAAATCTTACAACAACCGGATGGGGTATTAATTTAAAACTTGGAGCAATTGTTAAGCCAGCCGAATGGTTAAGGATTGGCGGCGCTTTTCATACACCAACTTATTACTGGAGTATGAGTGATTCGTGGTGGACAAATACAACTGCTGATCTTGAGTGGACTGATGCTGATTCATATACATCCATAATTGGTAATTTTGATTATCATTTATCAACTCCTCTAAGGGTCATTGGTAGTACAGCTTTTTTAATTGGCACGCACGGATTTATATCTGCAGAGTATGAATATGTAAATTACTCATCTGCAAAATTCTCAAGTCAGAGTTTTAGTTACGCAGACGTAAATTCAGATATTGAAGCAGTTTATAAGGCAACAAGTAATTTTAGAGCAGGTACTGAATGGAGATTCTCAAACTTTAGCTTAAGAGGCGGATATGCTCTTTATGGTAGCCCATATGCAAATAATATTAATGATGG